>ENA-UOOK01004372-UOOK01004372.1-fermentation-metagenome-genome-assembly--contig:-NODE-4372-length-15201-cov-23.534266_pt1 | contig 15201 bp, 9 predicted proteins | sample MGYA00245777_ERZ724023 | MGnify/ENA primary metagenome ERZ724023 (study PRJEB28704, sample SAMN03018312) | fermentation metagenome | biome: anthropogenic terrestrial biome; feature: soil; material...
AATCGTTGTTTTTGCCATTTTGTTATCTGTTGGAGTGATAGCTCCATCAGCATGTCCCGGACAGTTCTTCGGCAACATGAATATCAACAGAGACAGCCTGATGAGGGTCAGGGATAGCCTGAACAAACTAACGGTTGCAGATCATGCCCAAATGATGGGCCAGCTGGGTATTCAGATAGTACGTCCCGGACGTGACCCAAATTCTTCAGATCCGTCCAGGCAACCGAACTACGATGAGCTTAAGGCCAATCCTTATTGTTTCTATCCCGATGCACTTACAACATTCGACGGTAGACAAGTGAAAAATGCCGGGATGTGGAAAAAGATCAGACGTCCGGAGCTTGTAAAGGTATTTGAGGAGGAGGTTTACGGGCGTATTCCGGATCACGTTCCTGCTATTCACTGGAAGACGATCAAGGAAGAGAAAGCCCGTCTGGGAGGCATTCCTGTAATGATTCGCCAGCTGCTTGGAGTAGTTGATAATTCTGATTGCCCTGAAATTGTAGTTGAAATTCAGGCCCAAGTAGTCTGGCCGGACAACGGCAGGAAAAACATGCCCGTCATCCTTGAGTTTTCCTGGATGATGACCGACCCCCTCCATCCGCTGGGACAGGGAAAACCCTGGCAGCAATTGGTGGTGGAGCGTGGCTGGGCTGCCGCACAGATCGTTCCGACATCTGTTCAGGCCGATGGCGGTTATGGTCTGAGGGAAGGTATTATCGGATTATACAATAAAGGGCAGTACCGCAAGCCGACCGACTGGGGTTCTCTCCGGGCATGGGGATGGGGTGCTTCCAGAATGATCGACTATTTTCAGACCGATAACCGGTTTGATGCCACAAAGGTGGCTGTGGAAGGGGTATCCAGATACGGCAAGGCGGCACTGGTGGCCATGGCTTTCGATGAAAGAATTGCTGCCGGGTTTATCTGTTCCTCGGGTAAAGGGGGAGCCGCAGGGTGGCGCCGGGATTGCGGCGAAAGCATCGGCAATCTGACCTCAGACGGCGAATACCACTGGATGGCAGGGAACTTCATAAAATACGGAGCCGATCCGCTTACCGAGGATGACCTTCCCGTTGACCAGCATGAACTGATCGCCTTATGTGCTCCGCGTCCCTGCTTTATTTCGGCAGGGAGCTTCGAGGCCGATAAATGGGTAGATATTGCCGGTATGTTCATAGCCGCTTCAAAAGCTACGCCTGTCTATGAGCTGCTGGGTAAGAAGGGTCTGGCTACAGATGTGTTACCGGTAGTGGATTTTGGATTGCTGGACGGGGAACTGGCTTACCGGCAGCACCATGGCGGTCACGAAGCCGGTCCCAACTGGCCGTACTTTTTGGATTTCTTTGCCCGTTACATAGAACCTTCGCAGTAACGTCCAAGTTCGAGGTACCGCTTGTAAGCCTTGTCGTAGGCTGCCACCAATGCTTTGCGGGGGGTGTATGTCATGGCAAAGCCCGAGCTCATGGCTTGTTGGGCTTCTTCCACCTTGGTGTAGAGACCGGCAGCCGTGGCAGCGAACATGGCTGCCCCCAGTGCACAGGCCTGATCCGTGCGGCAAACCTCAATGGGCATATTCAGCACATCGCTAAGTGTTTGCATTACGAACGGGGATTTCAAAGCAATCCCGCCTATACCTATTACGTTGTCTATCCGCACTCCCTGGCTCCTGAAACGTTCTACAATAGCCCTGGAACCGAATGCAGTAGCTTCCACCAATGCCTTAAAGATGTGAGGGGCAGAAGTGCCGAGTGTGATACCGGCAATGGCGCCTTTGAGCAATTGGTTGGCATCGGGTGTGCGGCGGCCGTTCATCCAGTCGGTGGCAATGAGGGTACTTTCTTCCAGAGGGATTTTTTCAGCTTCGGCAGTAAGCGCAGGGATGATCTTTTCCGAAAGAGCATCTGCCAGGTTTTCATCCGGCAGCAGTTCTTTGAGGGGGAACTCGAGAACCCTTCTGAACCAGGCGTAAACGTCCCCGAAACCCGATTGTCCTGCCTCCAGGCCGATCATTCCCGGAATAACTGACCCGTCCACCTGGCCGCAGATACCGCGGATAAGGTTAGATCCGATATCCTCATAGGAGGCGACCATAATATCGCATGTGGATGTGCCTATGACCCTTACAAACGTGTGCGGTGTAATGCCTGCTCCTACGGCACCCATATGGCAGTCAAAGGCACCTCCTGCAATCATCACGTTGGTAGTAAGACCCAGGCGATCGGCCCACTCGGGTGTCAGAGTACCTACCGGTTTATCGGCTGTAAAGGTGTCTTCATAAAGCCGGTCCCGGAACCCGGCCAGCAACGGATCAAGTGCCACCAGAAAATCTTCTTCGGGCAAGCCTCCCCAGCCGGGATGCCACATGGCTTTGTGCCCCTGTGCACAGCGGCTTCTGACTATATCTGATGATTTTTTTACCCCGGTGAGCAATGCCGGCATCCATTCGCAGTGTTCTACAATGGAGTAGGCCTTTTCTCTTATGGCCTTGTCTTCCCGGAGAACGTGCAACGCCTTGGCCCAGAACCACTCGGAAGAATAAATGCCTCCTTCGTAGGCAGTGTAGTTGATCTTCCATGTACTGCACAGTCGGTTGATCTCCTCCGCCTCGGCAATGGCCGTGTGGTCTTTCCAAAGCACGAACATGGCGTTGGGATTACCTGCAAATTCGGGCAGGAGGGCCAGCGGAGTGCCTTTCTCATCGGTAAAAACTGGCGTACTTCCTGTAGTATCAAAGGCTATCCCGACAACATTGGCGGCTGTTCCGTCAGGAGCCTGCGAGAGGGCTTCCCTGACCGATGATTCAAGCACTTCAATATAATCCAGGGGATGTTGACGATACATGTTTGCTGCGGGTTGGCAATATTTTCCCTCCATCCAGCGGGGATAATACTTAACAGATGTAGCCACTGTTTCACCCGTACGGGCATTCACAATTACCGCACGGGCGGAATCGGTCCCGTAATCCAGTCCTATGACAAATTTATCCATACTAAGAAAGCGCTTTATTCAACATGTAATAGATCTCGTTAAGCTGCAGGTCTTTCTTAAACGAATTTACGGTGGTGTTTTCATCAATTACAACCAGTTCTATGCCTGCCATTTCAGCGTAATCCTGCATGTATTCAACGGTCAGGTCGTAAGAAAAAGCGGTATGATGGGTTCCCCCGGCAAGGATCCAGCAGCTTGTCCCCACTTCAAAATCTGGACGGGGTATCCATAGAGAGGAGGCTACCGGCAGTTTGGGAAGCGATTTGGATTTGATACAATCCACTTTGTTCACGATCAAACGGAAACGGTTTCCCATGTCTATGATGGTAGAAGCGATACCTTCACCATCTTTGGAAGTGAATACCAGCCGGGCGGGGTCGTTCTTGCCCCCGATCCCGAGGGGATGTACCTCCAGACGCGGCTTTTTGTCAGCCAGCAAAGGAGACACTTCCAGCATGTGGGCCTGTAGTATCGCACTTTTTTTACCGTCAAAATGGATGGTATAATCTTCCATAAAAGAACAGCCCTTAGGCATTCCCTGGCTCATGAACCACACACTCCTGGTGAGGGCGGCCGTTTTCCAGTCACCTTCAGCCCCAAAACCATAGCCTCCAGCCATCAGACGCTGGCAGGCAAGTCCGGGGAGCTGGTCAAGCCCGGCCAGATCATCAAAATTGGTTGTAAAAGCCTTGGCTCCTTTTTCTTCCAGAAACCGGCGCAGTGCAATTTCCTCGCGGGCAGCTCTCAGAACCTGGGCACGGTCTTTCCCGCCTTCTTTACAATTGTCGGCAACCGTGTATTGGGATTCGTATTCAGCTACCAGTGCATCCACTTCTGCATCGGTAACCTGTGATTGCACGGCAACCAGTTCGGCTATGGGACTATAATCCACATGATACCCCAGTCGCATTTCAGCTTCCACTTTGTCTCCGTCGGTTACGGCCACATTATTCATCTGGTCCCCAAAGCGGATGATTCTCATATCGTGTGCATCGGCCCAGGCGGCGGCAACACGCATCCAGACGGCTATCTGTGCCTGTGCTTTTTTATCCTGCCAGTGACCCGCAACTACTTTCCGGTTTTTTCGCATACGGGTGACCATATGTCCGAATTCCCTGTCCCCGTGTGCACTCTGGTTGAGGTTCATAAAGTCCATATCCATGGTATCCCAGGGTATCTCTTTGTTAAATTGCGTATGGAAATGAAGCAAAGGCTTACCGAGTGACTGCAATCCGTGGATCCACATCTTGGCAGGGGAGAAAGTGTGCATCCATGTGATCACCCCAATGCATTGTTCACAATTATTAGCCTCCTTGAAGGTGGCCGTCACTTCTTTCTCTGAATTCACCGTTCCTTTATAAACGACTTTCACGGGAAGGTTTCCCGAATCGTTCAGTCCCTGTACCATTTGGTTGGAATGAGCATCCACGGCAATGACCGCATCTCCTCCATACAGAAGTTGTGCTCCTGTTACAAACCATACTTCAAAATTTTCGAATGCCATAATTAGTATTTTTTTGATTTAGTTATTACAAAGGAAGAAAAATGGCGATGTTAGGAATGTGTCAAAAAATTCATATTCATACAAAAATAGACCACACACAAACCGAAAAAAAATATTTTAATCATATTTGAATAACAATTGAGTATCTAAATTAATAAAAATATGTTCAGACTGTTAACGATCCATTTGCTTTCTTTATTGATTCACGGATATCCAATTGATCCAGTGCCTTTTACGTCTGTTAAAGTTACCGACGCCTTCTGGGGTCAACGCCTGAAAGCCAGCCGGGAGGTCACCGTACCTCTGGCTTTCAGTAAATGTGAAGAAACAGGTCGTTTTGATAATTTCGTAAGAGCAGCCCGGCCAGGCCCGGAAAACGAAGTGAAAGGGTTCTCTTTTGATGACACTGATGTATACAAAACCATAGAAGGAGCCAGTTATCTACTACAGACTTATCCTGACAAAGATCTTGAAGCCTATATAGACAGCGTTTTGGTGCTTGTGGCTGCCGCCCAGGAACCCGACGGGTACCTCTACACGGCGCGGACCATGAATCCTGAACATCCCCACGAGTGGGCCGGTAATAGAAGATGGGAAAAGGTCGAAGAACTGAGCCATGAATTTTACAATCTGGGACACATGGTGGAAGGAGCCATTGCACATTACCAGGCCACCGGTAAAAGATCATTCCTGGACATAGCCATCCGCTATGCAGATTGTGTCTGCCGTGAGATTGGGGAGGGGCCGGAACAGGTCGTTGCCGTACCCGGACATCAGATAGCAGAGATGGCCCTGGCGAAACTGTACCTGGTAACAGGAGATCATAAATACCTTAAACAAGCGAAGTTTTTTCTGGATAAACGAGGATACACTTCCCGTAAAGATGCCTACAGCCAGGCACACAAACCGGTCATAGAACAGGACCAGGCAGTGGGACACGCAGTACGTGCCACCTACATGTATTCAGGCATGGCAGATGTAGCCGCCCTTACAGGAGACCGGTCCTATATAGAGGCCATAGACCGGATCTGGGGAAATATGGTTACAAAAAAATTATACATCACAGGCGGCATAGGGGCTACCAGACAGGGAGAGGCATTTGGCGCAAATTACGAATTGCCCAATTTGTCTGCTTATTGTGAGACTTGTGCAGCCATAGGGAATGTGTATTTGAATTACCGCCTTTTCCTTTTGCATGGCGAATCAAAATATTTTGATGTACTGGAACGAACCCTGTACAACGGGCTTATTTCGGGGGTTTCCCTAGATGGTGGCAGTTTTTTCTATCCTAATCCGCTGGAATCCACAGGTCAGCACCAACGCCAGCCCTGGTTCGGCTGTGCCTGCTGCCCGTCCAATATCAGCCGGTTCATTCCCTCTCTCCCCGGATATATTTATGCAGTAAAAGACAACAGCCTGTTTGTGAATCTTTTCATGTCCAATACAGTCACTGTCAGGGTAGGGGGCAAAGAAATGGTCCTGAGACAGCAAACGCTTTATCCCTGGGAAGGAGATATTCATATAACCATAGATAAGGCCACCGGTAAAAACGTTACCCTGAAAATTCGTATACCCGGATGGGTTGAGAACCGTCCCGTTCCCGGAGATCTGTATGCTTACCATGACAGCAAGACACCCTCATACAGTATCCTGGTGAACGGAAAAGACGTTGTGTTTACGCTTTGTAACGGGTATTATTGCATTGAAAGGAAATGGAAGAAAGGCGACCGTGTTGATGTTAATTTCCTGATGGACGCCAGGACCGTTGCAGCCAATGAAAAAGTATCTGCCGACAGAGGTCGTGTGGCTGTCGAAAGAGGTCCCCTGGTCTACTGTGCAGAATGGCCCGATAATGATTTTGAACTGCGACAAGTAATTATGAACCCCGCCCCCGAATTCAAAACGGTTTCGGTCCCGGGGAAACTCTATGGCATTGTCCAACTGGAAACCCGGGCCCGGTTACAGTCCTGTCAAGAGGAAGGCCACCCGGTCCCCAAAGAAGTTACCCTTACCCTGATCCCTTATTATGCCTGGGCACACCGAGGAGCAGGGTCCATGCTGGTATGGCTTCCCCAGGCATATAAAAACTGAACGATCATTTAACAATATATCCTATGAACAAAAAACTATTGACCGTATGCGTAACTCTGGTGTGCATGTCACTTTTCTGCGCATGTACACAGGCACCATCATTGTCGGTATCGGGATTGAATCCCGGCAACTTTAAAGCAGAAAAAGACGGACAGGAGACCGGACTCTACATTCTGAAGAACGGCCAGGGCATGGAAGTGTGTGTGACAAATTTCGGGGGACGTGTTGTATCAATAATGGTTCCCGACAAAGCAGACACGCTTCGTGACGTTGTGCTGGGTTTTGACAAGGTGAACGATTACTTGCAGATTCCTTCTGATTTTGGAGCTTCCATAGGGAGGTTTGCCAACAGGATAGCACAGGGACGTTTCACGTTGGACGGCACGATCTACGATCTTCCAAAGAACAATTTTGGACATTGCCTGCACGGCGGTCCCAACGGATGGCAATACAAGATATATGAAGTGGAAAAGGTTACAGATAATTCCATAACCCTTGTGCGGCATTCACCGGACGGGGATGAATCCTTTCCCGGAAACGTCACGGCCAAAGTTACCTATACCGTCACCACGGACAATGCACTGGAGATCGTATACGAAGCTACGACCGACAAGCCTACGGTCATTAACATGACAAACCATTCCTATTTTAATCTGAGCGGCAACCCCGCAAACAGCATTCTTGATCACGTTCTGTATGTGAATGCCCAATACTTCACGCCCGTTGGAAAAACACTGATCCCTACCGGAGAAATGGCCCCGGTTGCGGGAACCCCTATGGACTTTACCATACCAAAGGTCATTGGGAAAGATATAGACAGCACCGGTTACGAACAGATCCTTTTCGGTAACGGGTACGATCATAACTGGTTACTTGACACCAAAGGAGATATGGCTACCGTGGCTGCAACCCTGTTTTCACCCGAAAGCGGTATAAAAATGGATGTCTATACAGACGAGCCGGGTATTCAGGTCTATTCAGGTAATTTTCTGAACGGGACTGTAACGGGAAAACGCGGTATTATATACCAACAACGTGCTGCTGTATGTCTTGAGACACAACATTATCCCGATTCCCCCAATAAACCGGAATGGCCTTCCGTTGTTCTGCGTCCGGGAGAAACATATACTAGCCATTGCACTTATAAATTCAGTATAGTAACCTATTAATAATAAAACATATGCAACTATTAGACTGGCTTGTGATAGGCGTTTTTGCCGCTGCGTTAATTGGTATTGTTCTGTGGGTGGTCAAACAGAAAGCGAACGATTCCAAGGATTATTTTTTAGGTGGACGCGATGTTACCTGGCTGGCTATCGGGGCCTCCATATTTGCATCCAACATAGGATCCGAACATCTGATTGGACTGGCCGGTGCCGGGGCATCGAGCGGTATGGCCATGGCACACTGGGAAATCCAGGGATGGATGATCCTGTTACTTGGATGGGTATTTGTCCCGTTTTATTCACGAAGCATGGTCCTGACCATGCCGGAGTTCCTGGAACGCCGTTACAATAAAGAATCCCGTACTATTTTATCCGTTATCTCACTGGTAAGTTATGTGCTTACGAAAGTAGCCGTGACCGTTTATGCAGGAGGTCTTGTTTTCCAGCAGGTATTCGGCATAGATGAACTCTGGGGTATTGACTTTTTCTGGATTTCCGCCATTGGGCTGGTTCTGATAACGGCCCTTTACACTGTACTGGGCGGCATGAAATCTGTATTATATACTTCTGTACTTCAGACTCCTATCTTGCTTATTGGATCGCTGCTCATTGTGGTACTCGGGCTAAGGGCCGTAGGAGGCTGGGATGAAGTGCTGGCTATTTGCGGAGCAACTTCCGTCAATGAATACGGCGATACCATGGTGAATCTTATCCGTAACAATAACGACCCCGATTTCCCCTGGCTGGGCGCTTTGGTGGGTTCTGCCATAATCGGATTCTGGTATTGGTGCACCGATCAGTACATTGTACAGCGTGTCCTTTCCGGTCGTAATCAGAAAGAATCCCGTAGGGGAGCCATTTTTGGAGCATACCTTAAACTGTTGCCCGTATTCCTGTTCCTTATCCCCGGCATGATTGCGTTTGCCATGTCACAGAAAGGCGTAATGATTAACGGACAACCCTTTGTACTTAATACGGCTGATACCGCTTTCCCGCAATTGGTTGCCACATTGCTTCCGGCTGGTTTAAAAGGGATGGTGGTTTGTGGCATCCTGGCAGCTCTCATGAGTTCCCTGGCTTCGCTGTTCAATTCGTCCGCCATGTTATTTACCATTGATTTCTACAAACGTTTCAAACCCGCAACACCTGAAAAGAAACTGGTCCGTATAGGGCAGATTGCCACTGTAGTAATAGTGATCCTGGGTATTTTATGGATACCTGTCATGAAAAGTATCGGAGATGTTCTCTATGCCTACCTGCAGGATGTACAATCCGTTCTGGCTCCGGGTATTGCGGCAGCGTTCCTGATGGGGGTCATCTGGAAGCGCGCCAGCGCCAAAGGCGGTATGTGGGGACTGATTTCGGGTTTTGTTATCGGTCTTACCCGGCTCGGGGCCAAAGTGTACTATTCCAGCGTGGAAACAACAAATCATTCCGGTCTGTTCTATTCTGTTTTCTATGAAACGAACTGGTTGTTCTTCTGCGGCTGGATGCTTCTGTTCTGTATTTTGGTAATTGTGTTGGTGAGCCTCTTTACCAAGGCGCCGCAACCCGCCAAGATCCAGGGCCTGGTTTTTGGAACCGCAACAGACAAACAGAAAGCCGAAACAAGAGCCAGCTGGAATGCCTGGGATATTATTAACACATTGATCATTCTGGGAATAACAGCTGCTTTCTATTGGTATTTTTGGTAATTTAGCACCATGTTAGAAGCATTAAAAGAACAAGTATTCAAAGCCAATATCCAGTTGGTGGAACACGGTCTGGTCATCTTTACCTGGGGAAACGTATCGGCCATTGACCGGGAATCAAATCTGGTAGTGATCAAACCCTCGGGAGTAAGTTACCGGGACATGACCGCCGCCCGGATTGTGGTTGTCAATCTGGAAGGAGAGGTAGTGGAGGGGGATCTGAGGCCATCTTCGGATACCCCCACCCATCTGGCCCTGTACCGTGCTTTCGAAGGGATCGGAGGCATAGTCCATACCCATTCGGTGTATGCAACTTCCTGGGCGCAGGCCGGTGTCGACCTTCCCAATATTGGGACGACACACTCAGATTATTTTCACCGTTCGATCCCCTGTACACGGGATATGTCACGTGAACAGATCAAAGGGAATTACGAATGGGAAACTGGGAATGTGATCGTAGAACGTTTCAGGGACATGGACCCTCTGCATACTCCGGCAGTTCTTGTCAAAAACCACGGACCGTTTACCTGGGGAAAAGATCCTTTCCAGGCAGTTGAAAATGCCGTGGTCCTGGAACAGGTAGCAAAGATGGCCGCTGTGGCCTACGCCATCAATCCTTCCCTGGAAATGAACCCGCAGTTAATTGAAAAGCATTTTGGACGCAAACACGGCCCGGAAGCTTATTATGGGCAAAAATAACTTTCTGACGGACTTGAGGAAGATTGTTTCCAGGGTCTTTACATTTTTGTTGCTCCTGTTCACAGCAAACGTTTCACTGGCTCAGAACACCTGCAGTGACAATGGTGACGGCACTTTTACCAATCCGCTTATTCCCGCTGATTTTCCTGATCCCGATGTCATAAGGGTAGGTGACACCTATTACATGGTATCGACCACGATGTTCGTATTCCCGGGAATGACCGTGTTGAAATCTTACGATCTCGTAAACTGGGAGTATTGCAGCAATGCCCTGCCGCGGTTTGATTTCAGTCCCTGTTACGATCTGGACGGTTGTAACCGTTACGGACATGGTCAATGGGCCACCAGTTTCAGGTATCATGACGGGACCTTTTATTTACTGTTCATCACCCTGAATGAAGGAGGATTTCTTTGTTCAGCAACCCAGGCTGAAGGTCCCTGGAGTATCCGGAAATTGCCGAAGGGTTTTTATGACCCCGGGCTGTTTTTCGATGATAACGGAGACGTTTATGTAGCGCACGGCTATGGGGACCTGTTCATCACCCCACTGGATGAAAACTTTGCTCCGGCCGGCCGTGATTCACTGGTTTACACCGGCACTGTCCGCCAAGGACTTGAAGGAACGCATGTCTATAAAATCGACGGGTATTATTATCTTTACTGTACCTACGGAGGAAGAGACGGGATCCAGGTGGCATTACGTTCCAGTAACATCTACGGACCTTACGAAGAGAAAGTGGTACTACGTGACACCGTCCCCGGAGTCACTTTTGGCATTCACCAGGGAGCCCTGATCCAGACACAAACCGGACAATGGTGGACCATTCTTTTTGTTGACAGCGGTCCGTTGGGGCGTTTTCCTTCTTTACAACCACTCAGCTGGGTAGATGGATGGCCGGTGGCCGGTATTGACGGCCGGGGCGTCATAACCTGGAAAAAGCCCCATGTGGGCAATGCATATCGTGTAAAGCAACTCCCAACATCCGATGATTTTGGCAGCATAACCTTAGGCATGCAATGGGGATGGAACCACAATCCCGATCCTGAAAAATGGTCGCTGACCCAACGACCCGGCTACCTGCGCCTGGTAACAGGAAAAGTGGTGACAACTCTCGTTCAGGCTCCCAATATGCTTACCCAGAGGCCTTTTGCTCATTACGATAATAAAATTCCTACGACTGGAACAACCAAAATGGAAGTGGCCTCTATGAAAGATGGTGATCTGGCCGGTCTGGCAGTCTTTCAGGATCCCTATGCCTTCATAGCCATAAAACAGGAAAAGGAGAGCCGGAGTCTTATTATGGTCAATAACGGAGAATTGATCGCGTCTGTTCCCGCAGGATCTGATACCATATACTTACGTGCTATCCTCTCTAACAGTACAGAAGAAGCGACGTTCGAATACAGTTATGATAACAACAAGTTCAAGCAGATTGGTAACAAGCTCGTCATGAAGTTCAGCCTGAAAGTTTTTACCGGAAACAAATTCGGATTGTTCAATTATGCTACAAAAGAACCGGGCGGCTATGTTGATTTTGACTGGTTTACAATGAATTAACTATGGAAATGAAAAAGTCACGCCCCGTTGTTGTCCTTTATCTTTTTTTTCTGATCAGTTCTCCGGCGTATGCTCAGCAGGATCCTTATCTGAAACTCTGGTATGAAAAACCTGCTTCGCAATGGGTAGAAGCTTTGCCCGTTGGGAACGGACGTTTGGGAGCCATGGTGTACGGCGATCCTTCCTGTGAAACATGGCAGCTGAATGAAAATACGGTCTGGGCCGGTCAGCCGAACCGCAACGACAATCCCGACGCCAGAGACGTTTTGCAGGAAGTCAGAAAACTGATTTTTGACAACAAATTCAGCAAAGCACAAGCTTTGATCGATCAAAAATTTATAAGCAAAACATCGCACGGGATGCCGTATCAGACAGTGGGCAACCTGCGTGTGTTTTTTCCAGGTCATGAAAATTACTCTGGGTATTACCGGGAACTTGATCTGGAAAACGCAACAGCCTTGTCACGCTATAAGGTCAATGACGTCACATACCAGACCCGTGTATTTTCTTCTTTTCCCCATCAGGTGATCGTTGGCCGGATCACTGCCGATAAAAAGGCTGCTTTGCATTTTTCGCTCACCATGGAGTCTTTTCCGGGGGCAGAACTTTCTGTTAAGGGAAAAGACGAACTTGTTTTATCCGGATCGACCAGCGATCTTGAAGGCGTCAAAGGTGCCGTATCGTATTGTGCCCGGATAAAAATTCTGACCGACAACGGTTCGGTAACTGCCGGTGACACCGTTTTGACCGTCACCGGGGCCGATACTGCAACCCTGTATGTTTCGATAGCTACCAATTTTGTCAGTTATAATGATCTTGGAGCTAATGCACAGGAAAAGTCCGCCGCTTACCTGGCACAGGCATTGACCCATAATTACGACCGGATCCTTAAAGATCACATCTCAGATTATCAGAAATATTTTAACCGGGTACACCTTGATCTTGGAGTAACCACAGCGGCAAACAGACCCACGGATCAACGGCTGGAAAGGTTTTGCTCGGAGGACGATCCGCAATTGGTGGCTTTGTATTTCCAGTTTGGGCGTTATTTGCTGATCTCATCTTCCAGGCCTGGAGGGCAGCCGGCCAATCTGCAGGGGATATGGAACGACCGGCTTTTTCCCCCGTGGGACAGTAAGTATACCGTTAACATCAATACCGAAATGAATTACTGGCCGTCTGAGATCACCAACCTTTCCGAGATGCTCGAGCCACTGATCCGTATGACAAGAGAACTGTCACACACCGGAAAGCAAACGGCCCGGGACATGTACGGAGCCCGGGGTTGGGTACTGCACCACAACACAGATATCTGGAGGATCAACGGTCCGGTCGACGGAGCTTTTTGGGGCATGTGGCCCATGGGTGGGGCATGGCTTTCCCAGCACCTGTTTGATAAATACCTGTATAACGGGGATATAAGGTACCTGGGACAGGTGTACCCGGTCATTAAAGAGGCTTCCCGGTTTTTTCTGGACTTTCTGACAGAAGAACCCCGGCATAACTGGCTGGTTGTCTCTCCTTCCATTTCCCCGGAAAATGCTCCCCGTGAGCATCCGGAGCATTCCGTTACGGCTGGGGCGACCATGGACAATCAGCTGGTATTCGACCTGTTTACAAAAACCATGGAAGCTGCCCGTATCCTGAAAAAGGACAAAGGTTTGGCAGACAGCATTCTCATGGCCCTCGACCGTCTGCCTCCAATGCAGATAGGTGCATGGGGTCAGTTGCAGGAATGGATGGATGATTGGGATGATCCTAATGACAGGCATCGGCATGTTTCCCATTTATATGGATTGTATCCCTCTGCCCAGATCTCTCCTTTCAGGACCCCGGAATTGTTTTTCGCCGCAAAAAAGTCTCTGTTAGCCCGGGGAGATGAATCAACTGGCTGGTCCATGGGGTGGAAGGTTAATTTGTGGGCCAGGTTACTGGACGGAGATCATGCGTATAAACTGATCACAGATCAGTTGACCCCTTCGTTACAACCCAACGGAAGGCATAGGGGAGGTACGTATCCCAATCTTTTTGACGCACATCCCCCGTTCCAGATCGACGGCAATTTTGGATGTACGGCGGGTATTGCCGAAATGCTACTTCAAAGCCACGACGGAGCTGTACATTTGTTGCCTGCACTTCCCAAATCATGGACTAGCGGCACTGTCCGCGGGTTGAGGGCCCGCGGTGGCTTTGAGATAGATATTTCATGGGAAAACGGGATCCTGAACACAGCGATCATCAGGTCTTCTCTGGGAGGTGTTTGCCGCATTCGATCCTATGTGCCGTTGAAAGGCACAGGCCTGCAAAAGGCACGCGGCTCGAATCCCAATCCCTTCTTTTATGTAGCGCAGGTTAAAGCCCCCCTGATACACACAACCCGTAGGGACACTGTACCATTGCACAAAAAGGTATATGAGTATGATATACATACAAAAAAAGGAGATGTCATTCAGATAACGGTTGCCGGAATGAAATAATTGCAACTCTTTTTCTACTTTTGTGCCCGCATGAAAGGAGAAACCATTGCCCTTGGCGTAGCTGTCCTGTGGACACTGAGCGCCCTTTTTTTTGAATATGCCGGAAAGCGGATCGGATCCATTAACCTGAACCTTATCCGTCTTGTCTGTGCTTTTTTAATGCTCGGATTCACCATGCTGCTGATTAACGGCAGTTTCATTCCCGTGGGTGCTGACAAATCTACCTGGTTCTGGATGTCTTTGTCGGGACTGGTAGGATTCGTACTGGGAGATTATTATCTGTTTGCCTCATATACTCTGATAATGGCCCGTTTCTCGCAACTGATCATGACCCTGGCACCGCCTTTTGCCGCTGTCTTCGGATTCATGCTGCTGGGAGAAAAAATGTCCTGGATAGCACTGGCAGGCATGTTATTGACCCTTACCGGAATATCCATTTCCATCCTCAGAAAGCAGAATGGAAATCAAAACCACCGTTTTAAAATGCAACTCCCGGTCAAAGGGGTTCTCTATGCGCTGATAGGTGCCCTGGGGCAGGGGGCAGGCATAGTTTTGAGTAAACAAGGCATGCTCGCCTACGAAAAGGTGTATACAACCGCCAATGCCCTTTATATTCCCCTGGCGGCAACCCAAATCAGGACCATCATAGGGATGTTCTCATTTGCCCTGATTATTCTGATAAAAGGAGATCTGAAACGCTTTCTGCTGGTCTTCAGGGATAAGAAGGCTATCAGATCTGTGGTCACCGGCTCGGTATTCGGACCCTACCTGGGGGTCACCTTTTCCCTGATGGCGGTCCAGCATGCCAACACAGCCGTAGCCTCGACAATCATGGCCACGGTCCCCATACTGATCCTATTGCCCGAATATCTTTTCCTCAAACGCAAAGTCACCTGGCAGCAGGTGGTGGGTGCGGTGCTGAGCGTAGGGGGAGTGACCTTGTTTTTTATCTGATTCATTATGAAAATACACTAGTGGCCAAATAAATTATGGCCTATTTTTAAGTTAATAAACAAAGTCAAAT
>ENA-UOOK01004373-UOOK01004373.1-fermentation-metagenome-genome-assembly--contig:-NODE-4373-length-15198-cov-17.841115_pt1 | contig 15198 bp, 18 predicted proteins | sample MGYA00245777_ERZ724023 | MGnify/ENA primary metagenome ERZ724023 (study PRJEB28704, sample SAMN03018312) | fermentation metagenome | biome: anthropogenic terrestrial biome; feature: soil...
GGGACGGTTTGTTTAGAGGCGAATTGTAGTTTGGTGTAAATAAAACCAGATAATATGAACAGTTATCTGGTTTTTTAAATCGAAGCATAAAGACTTAGACCAAACTGCAAAATCGCCAACGAAGAATGAACCGTCCCCGTGGCTCCCCCCGTGGCTCCTGCCCGTTGCTCCTGGCTCCGCCGTCCTCGTGGCTCCTGGATTAAGTACTAATAAACTTCTCATTTTTAATTGTATTTTTTCTTGACATAGTATCAGTAGAAGTATAGAAAATATAAGAACACCATATGCTGTTTGAATAGGGCAAGGTTAGATCTGATTGATTCCAAGGAAACGCAGCATTCTTTATAGCCATTAAATGGGCTTTTTCTATGCTCTTTAAAATAAAAAATAGTGACACCTCAAATAGAACAAGGTTTGTCATAATTTAGATGGAATATTTAGTTGCAATTATGACAACACTAACATATAATATAAGTAAGGGAGGTGTAGCTATGTTAAATTTTGAATTAATTGCAGAAAGATTTAGAGAGTTACGAAATAGAAGTGGTTTTACACAAAGCATTATGGCTGAATATTTAGATGTTGATCAGAGCTATATTTCAAAATGTGAAAAAGGTGAACGACAATTTAGTGTGGATGTATTGGATAAAGCAGCGGAACTTTTTGGATGCACTATGGATTATTTTGTGAATGAGTCTATTGAATTTGTACAAATGCCAATAGCTCTTAGAGCAAAAAGTGTTACTATGGAGGATTTAAATACTATAGCTGCTATGAATAAAATAGCACTTAACTTAAGATTTATGGAAGGTTTACTTGAGGGGGAATAAAACTTGAAAGAGAAAATTGAACTAAACGGTGAAGCTGTAAATCTAAGAAAACAATTTGGTGAAGACTCTAATTCCCCAATAGATATATTCTCTCTAATTTATAATAACGATGACTTAACAATAGTATTTTATCCCATGAGTAGCCAATTAAGTGGTATTTGTATTAGAGATGGAAATAATAAAATAATTGGAGTTAACTCCACCTCAACTTATGGAAGACAGCGCTTTACAATAGCACATGAACTTTATCATCTATTTTTTCATGAGGAATTTAAAAGTATAGCTTGCTTTACAGATCTTGAAATGAATAAGGATCCAAAGGAGAAGGAAGCAGATATGTTTGCATCTTACTTTTTAGCTCCATATGAAGCACTATCTTATTTCATAAAAGTTAAACTTGGAAAAGAAAAACAAGAACTTAATATAGAAGATGTTGTAAAAATAGAACAGAACTTTGGAATCAGTAGGCAGGCTATATTATGGAGACTAGTAAATGATGGATATTTAAGTCCTACTAAAGCAGACACTATGAAGACGGGAATAATAGTCTCAGCTAGAAAACTTGGCTATGATGATGAATTATATACACCCACTCCAGAAGATAAGCAGTATGCTACTTTTGGAAAGTATATTAAATTAGCTGAAAAACTTAAGAACAATGATGCGATATCCCATGGTAAATATGAAGAGATTTTACTAAATGGATTTAGAAGTGATATTGTTTATGGGTTTGAATTAGACGAGGAAGAAGTATATGACTGATAAACTATTTTTCGATACAGATTGTATCTCTGCCTTCTTGTGGGTGAAGGAAGAGAACATTCTATTTAAACTATATCCAGGAAAGATAATACTACCTAGCCCTGTATTTAATGAATTATCTAATCCTAGTATTCCGCACATAAAGCGAAAAGTTAATGAATTATGTTTAAGTGGAGATATTTCTACAAAAGAAATACTAGTAAATACAGAGGAGTACAAGCTATACTATGAATTAGCAATTTCACCACCTAAAGGGGAAAGAATAATTGGTAAAGGTGAAGCGGCAGCTATAGCTCTAGCTAAAACATATAATGGATTTATTGCTTCTAATAACTTAAGAGATATATCAAAGTATGTATATAAATATGAATTGGAACACATAACTACTGGTGATATATTAGTGGCTGCATTAAATAAAGGATATATAGATGAGCCAACTGGGAATCAAATATGGACAAACATGATTAGTAAAAGAAGAATGCTACCAACAGCTACCTTTACTGAGTACCTAAAGAGGATTGAGTAAGGGACAAGAACTTATAATTAATTTTAAAGAGATTGAAATTGAAGGACAATATGTAACCGCCGAAAAAAAGGCCGTATTGTTTAAGCCACCGGCATCCGATATAATAGCAGTACAAGCAATAGGATTATTTACTTACCAGTAGATTTTTATTTACAGTTAAAATTTCAGAATCTGAGCTCCTTACGTAGTCAGGAAGAAACTCTGACCATGGCAGATAATGTTCCAACTGCTTTTCGTCATTCAGGTTGTCCAACTGGGGAAGCTCTGTAAGAAGATATTCAATATACTTAAATATGTTTAAATTATTGATACCGGCAGATTCAACCAATGAATACATAACAGCATTGCATACAGCTCCTTCAGGTGTATCAGCAAACAGCCATGCTCTCCTGTGAACTGCAAAGGGCCTGATGGATCTTTCAACTAAATTTGTAGTTAACGGGATTCGTCCGTCATTTAGGAACTGTCCAAGTTCTACATGCTGATTTTTTATGTATGTTAATGCTTCTTTAAGTTTTTCATTTGTTATAATTTTCTGTGATGTTTTTTCATACCATGCTAAAATTTCCTCATAAATCGGTCTTGAAAATTTATTCCTATTCTCAACCCTTTCATCATCAGGCATATCTGATAGTTCTTCTTCTATTTCGAACAGACGTTTTACATACTTAGTAAGCGTCAAATTTGCGGGTACATATACAAGAGAAGAAAAAAATGAGATAATACTCCAAAAGAAACTAATAGAGAAAGTTAGGATCATTAAAATCTAAAAAGGTAGAATGGAGGAAAGCTCATGAATATGAAGAAGATTAGCCATGAGATGAATTTACAGAAATGGACACAGATAGTCGAGGAATGCAGAAACAGTGGTAAAGTGGTGTGATGAAAATAATATTAATATCAAAACATACTACTACTGGCAGCGCAGGGTATTAAATGCTGTTTGTAATGAATTAGCAATTGCTGAAAATAATGTTGAAAAATCACCTACCTTTTCAGAAATCATACTTCCCGGTACAAGAACATCTGAAGTTGCAATAACACTAACCCTGAATAATATATCGCCTCAAATACATAACGGAGCTGATGAATCAGTGATATCACAGACATTGAAGGTATTAAGGAACATATGTTAAAAGATTTCTCTGATGTTTCACATATTTACATTGCATGCGGATACACAGATATGAGAAGAGGAATAGACGGGTTAGCTTCAATTGTCCAGCAAACATTTAAATTAGATCCATTTGAAGATAGTATATTTTTGTTTTGCGGGAGGAAACCAAGCAGGATAAAGGCACTTTACTGGGATAAAAACGGATTTGTAATGTTGTATAAAAGATTAGAAGAAGGCAAGTTCCAATGGCCAAGAACTGATAATGAAGTTCGAGATTTAACAATTCAACAGTTAAGGTGGTTGATGGAGGGTTTAAATATAGACTAACCAAAGGCACATAAAGCAGTTTCAAAATTAGATTCAAGATATAGTTATAAAAAACGAGATCTATATAATAATGTTCACCATCAAAAGTAATATGTTTTTGCCTTGCAACAAAAGAAAATCCTCGTCCAAGCTCCAATAGAAAATTTTGCAAATGATTAATCAACCCCTGCTCAATGTCTTTTTCATATAAATTCGGTGTTTGGTCTAATCCTAAAAATTCAAGAACATATGGGTCTCTGATTATATCTTTTGCATCTATACCCTTTTCTAATGCCTGAATTTCATTTCTCACACTATCTTTATTTTGACTTGATAATAATCGTTGATAATAAAAGCTATTTATTTGTCTTTCTAACTGTCTTGTGCTCCAATTCGATTTTACACATTCATTTAAATAAAAAGTGCGAGCTTTATCGTCTTCAACCTTTAAATTAAACAAAAGGAACTTGGCTTATTATCCTGCACCTTTGGACAAAATATTGCAATTCAGAACCTGGATAATACCATAAGTGAAATATTTACAGAAAGTATAGAAAGTGAGAGGGAGAATGCTAAATGTATTGATTTTCTGAGTGCAAGGTAAAAGATACCTGAGGGTAACTCGGGTATCTTTAAATGCATTAAATATCTTCAAAATAAACCTGCTTCAGGAAATGCCTTAAATTTTCATTTGATGATTGATTAAAAATGTAATCAGGTGTTCCGTCAGCTTCAATTTTCTCATTGTTAAGGAAGAGGATTCTTGTGGCAAAGCGTCTTACAGCATTTATCTGATGAGTCACAATCAGCATGGTCTGACCTTCCTTTGCCAAATCACTTATAGTTTCAAAAACTTCGTGAGAAATCCCCGGGTCCAGGGATGAAGTAGGCTCATCAAAAATCATGATTTCAGGTTCCATAGCCAGCGCTCTTGCAATTGCAACTCTCTGCTGCTGACCTCCGGATAAATTGTTGGGATATTGCTCATATTTATCGAGCATGTGTACTTTGTCAAGCAATAACTTGCTTTTCTCGTCAGCATCCGATTTATTATATTTTAAAATAGTTTTGAGAGGCATGCTTACATTTTGTCCCACCTTGTAGTGGGGAAATAAATTAAAATTTTGAAAAACCATTCCAATCTTGCCATTTGTGCTTGTAGTGCCATTGACTCTTTTACCGTTAAGGAGAATTTCTCCTGAGTTAATCTTCTCCAGCCCTGCTATGCAGCGTACTAATGTGCTTTTGCCGCTGCCGCTGGCTCCGATTATAGCCACAACCTCACCTGTGTCAATCTTCATATTCAATAACTTCAACACCGGAATGCCGACGTAGCTTTTAGATAAATCATTAACTTCGATTATTGTTTTACCCATACAGATGACCTCCTTTCCACCCACCTGGCAAAAAAGGTTACAAAATAGGTCATGGCAAAATAAACAACTGCCATTGTTATATATATTTCAAAAGGATGATATGTTTTTGCATAAATTTGATTTCCAAGCTTTGTAAGCTCTACAATAGGTAAAACCGAGGTAATTGAAGTTTCTTTTATTATGGACGAAAATCCGTTCATAAATGACGGAACGGCTATTCTTAAAGACTGAGGCAAAATAATATGCATTGTTGTCTGAATATTGCTATAACCAAGCATTGCGGCAGCTTCATACTGTCCTTTGTCGATTGACAAAATAGAAGCTCTGACAACCTCAGACAAATATGCTCCGCTGTTCAAGCCCATAGTAAGTATTGATGCGGTAATTGTTCCTATTTTAATTCCGAAGGATGGTAGGCCATAGTACATAATGAAAAGCTGTATCATTAAAGGGGTACCCCTGAAAAACTCAACATATGCCGAGAGAATAAAGTGAATAATCCTATGCAGCTTTCTTGTCCGTAAACTTCCAACAATTACAGCTATTATCAGCGTTAAAATAAATGCTCCTATACCGATTTTTAATGTAATGGCTATAGCAGAGGGCAATAAATGCAAAAATGGTTTTATTACTGTAAAGTCCAGATTTCTCATAAAAAACTCCTAAGCTATGGCTGTTACTTTGGTTTTTAATATGCCATACATAGCATATAACCCATGACATTTATGTCTGATGCAACAGCCATTTTCAATTGCTTTATAAAATTAATCAGCGGCAAGCCATTCTACAGCTATATTGTCATATGTTCCGTTTTCTTTTAAGTCATCAATAGCTTCTTCAATTTTTCCTACTAATGAATGGGCACCGTCCTTGGCAATAACTGCTATGCCGACTTCGTGAATAGGGTCGTTAATTACCTTAAATTCAGGATTACCCTTAGCCTGCTCATTTGCATAGGTGGAGCCGACTATAATAGCGTCAATTCTACCGTTGGCAAGTTCTGCATAAGCATCTGCGTTCCTGTTATAATGTTTAACCTCGGCAGGTTCAATTCCCATTTCCGGCAGGCTTTCTGCAGCCTGTGCAGCAGATGAAGAATCCTGAATTCCGATTACCTTTCCGGATAAATCTTCCTTTGATTTTATTTCTTCGTTGTCTGCTTTAATCACTACCACATCAGCCAGGATATAGTAATTGCTGCTTATTTCAACAGCATCTGTTGCGGCAGTTGCTTCTTCCGGAGACATAGCAGACATTATAATATCAAAATTTCCGTTATTTACTCCTGCTATCAATCCTTCCCAGGGAGTATTTACGAATTCTGCTTTAACTCCTAATTCTTCGGCTATTGCAGTGGCGAGACCCGGGTCAAATCCGACAATCTCATTATTTTCATTGATGCTTTCAAAGGGAGGATACTCAGGGCACATTCCTACTTTTAGAACCTTGCTGTCCAGCACTGATTGCAGAGATGTGTCTTCTGCTTCATTTTTCTCCTGACTTCCTTTTGGTTCATTTGCATTAGAACTGCATGCTGTAAATGATAAAAGAGATAATGCAATCAATGTTACAATTATAAAAGACTTAAATATTTTATTCAATTTTGTCACTCCTGTACATTTATTATAATAATTAAAACTATAGTTTTAAAATTATTCAATTAATTTTGCCATAAGCTCCTGTGAAGATGCTTCCGGGCAGCTTTCATCAACCGACAGATATTTCGTTACTATACCTGCCTCATTTAACATTTGGGATAATACCTCCATCATAACACCATATTCTGATAGCTTATCCAAAGAAGATATTTTGGAGTCTAAATCATAACCTTCTCCTATTTCTCCTCCCCAATTCCCGGAACAGGTATAGTTTATACCACATGCAGGGCTGCCATCCAGGCCGATTACCGCACTAATTTCGTATCCGTTCTGATAAAAATCAGATACCTGTTCAACAATAGGCTTAAGCAGCTCATAACACCTTGACCTGAAAGCCGGAAAATTCAACTGATTTTTAACCTGTCCCCATCGATTGATACCAAAGCAGGCCTGTTCTGCACATGGCAACTGTATAATTCCATAACCATTGTCCAACAGACCGGATACAATCTGACCGCATCCTGCAGGTTCTGTAGCAATTCCGTAAACCTTTGAATTTATATTTAAAATGCAATGTGATGCCAACACTATTTTTCTGTTTCTTTTCAATACCTCACCAGCCTTCTTAACATGTAAATCTCTATGTATTATACACATTGCGCCGTATGGCTGTCCAATAACCTTTAATTTCAATTCATGCATTTAATATGAAATAAATTTATACAATGAAATTAGAATAATACGAGTATCATTGAAGCTGCGGTTCAAGCTGAAACAGCTAATTGAAAAAGACCTCACCATATCATATGGCCTCGCATTTGTGGAAGAAAAGGAAAAGCTGATAACGGCGGTTTCTAACCTTATTACGGGAAAGCAACCACAAATTCAATTGTTATAAATACAAAGTAGAAATGGCACTGGTTTCATGCTTTACCTGCCTTTTATAGTAAGGTGGGAATAACATAAAAATTGCATTGATAAGGTGTTGAAAATTCTAACTTTATTTGTTATACTACAGTCAGAAAAAATTAATTTTGGAGGAATTATGGAAAACTATTCATTAAGAAAATTTTCACTATCTGAATTTAACAAACTGAAAAATGATGATGAAAACATATATGAATTAATTGATGGAATTGTTTTAATGTCTCCAAGACCTAATATTAAGCACCAGGGAGTCATGAGCAATTTACACTTTGAATTAAGGACCTGCTTAAGAGGAAAATCATGCAGAGTATTTACTGAGATAGAATTACAATTCGAAGAAAATATTTTGATTCCTGATATCTCAGTAATTTGTGGGTTGGAAAATACAGATATTCAGAGATATAAAAAGGCTCCTGAAATTGTAATTGAAATTTTGAGTCCAAGCAGCAAATATACAGATACTTTTACAAAGCTTATTAAATATCAATTGTTTGGTATAAAAGAATATTGGATTGTCAATTCTGAAACAAGAACCATAAATATATATAATTTTGAAAAGAAAACAAATATTGAGTATTCCGGTTCTGACGAATTAACTTCTGGCATATTTAATGGATTGGAAATAAATGTATCTAATATATTTATGTAGATGATATGGGGGCACGTGTGGACCATGGGACAGTTTCACCTGCCTTTTTTGGCAACTGTTGCAAGCAGCCCTCCCATTACGCCAAGTACAAACTGAATATATACCGGACCTTTTAACAAACCTTTTTTTACAAAATAAGCAATATTACTTATCATGCCGACTTCATAAACTTCGAATTCAGGTTTTGTTCCATTTTCACTCATTATGCGGATATAATCTTCAATGGACTGAAATGTATTGGAAAAAGGTACATTGTAAGTGTTTTTTACAAATGGTATCTTCCATTCATATTTGGGGCTTTTTATTTTATCAGCAATTGGTGAAAAACAAAAATTTACAGAGCCTGCATTAAAAGACCCTAATTCAGCTTTACAAGCCGGAACTGCAGCCAGTCTTTCTTCAGATGTCATTCCGATGGCTCCGCCTGTTGTAATTCCAATTACTACATCACATCTGCTCCTGACACCTTCGACTATTTTCTGCATAAGTTCCGGACTTTCTGTCGGCTGACCGTTTTCCGGATTCCTTGCGTGTAAATGAACTACAGCCGCACCTGCTTTATTTGCTTCAACAGCCTCATTTATAATCTGATTAGGTGTAACGGGCAGGTATTCTGACATACTTGGAATATGTACGGCACCGGTAACGGCGGCTGTAATAATTACCTTTTTACTCATAGTATTTCCTCCTGAAAATTGTTTAATATTTATAATTTATTAATAGTATCAACAGTTTCAATAACTTCAATTAATCCTTTTATAATAATTGGTGTATTTTATCCTCCTAACCTTTTACCGAATGAGCAGATTAGTATATTTGACTAGATATAAAAGATGCAAGGACGTTTAAGGTTAATAAGATTTGTATAATGAAACAGTAAAATGCATTTGTAATATTTTGTCAAATCATGCTTGCTTGAAATCGTTATTAGTGTTATGATATTTATAGTTGTTGAATATACTTTATTTGGTGATAGAGGAGCACCTTGTGGATATAAATGTAAATTATGCCGGTAAATTGCGTAAAAGCGAGTTTTGATATTAACTATATAAATTACAAGTTTATTTCATACGGAAAAGGAATAATTAAAGAGAATGGAGTAGGGAAGATTTACTTTGGGTAATAATTTGAGCTATTGATGTTTAAATATGGGGTTTATACAAAAAATATTATGGGAAGGAAATAATATAAATGCAAGACAGATACTTTGATCCAAAAGAATATATTCAAGCGTTGCAACAATTATTGGTATCAGATAAAAAACGTATTGCTTTCATGTTTGGAGCAGGAACTTCCGTTTTAGCTGAAAAAGATAAAGATACTTATACAATTCCTGCAGTTGCTAAAATGACGGAAATAACCGAAAACAAACTAAATGAGTTAGAAAAATTCAGACTGGCTTTGACAGAGATAAAGGAGGAAATAGGATGTGAAAGTTATAACATTGAAACATTTTTATCTAATATTGAAGAAAAAAAGCAGATAATTGGAAGAGGACGATTAAACGGACTTTTACGTGCTGATTTTGACGAGCTTGTAAGTGAAACTAAAAAGCAAATAATTGATATAGTTAGTGTACATGAAACTATTTTAGATTCTGGAAATATAAATAATTTAATTCATGTTGATTTTGCTGAATGGATAGGACAAGCTGAAAGGAAGTATCCTATTGAAATATTTACGACCAACTATGATTATTTGTTTGAATTGGGGCTTGAAGAGAAAGAAGTCCCATATTATGATGGATTTACGGGAAGCTACAGACCGTTTTTTAATTCTGAATCTATTGAGGATATGTGTTTTTTACCGAAACAGACGAAATTGTGGAAATTACATGGATCATTAGGATGGTATATTGATTCGCAATCACTTGGAGTTACTGGTAATAGGGTTATCAAAGGTAATAGTGACGAAGATAATATTATTATTTATCCATCTATATTGAAATATGACAATTCAAAAAAGCAACCATACATATCATTAATGGATCGATTGTCAAATTACCTTAGGCAACCAGATTCTATATTAATTGTATGTGGATATTCTTTTAGAGATCAGCATATTAATGAAAGAATTATAACTGCCTTAAGATCTAACACTTTGTCACATGCATATGTACTACTTCATGATAATGTATCTAACCGTTCGGATATACTTAAAATTGCAAGCGAAAATAGTGGCTTGACATTTTGTGGTCAAAGGGATGCGGTAATTGGATGTAAATATGGGAAGTGGAAGTTGAAAAATGAACCTGATAAAGAGGATACTATTAATATAGATACATACTTCGATGAAGATGGGCCATCATTTGAAGATACACCTCTTGGAACTGAAAATAAAGGTAAAGAAATATGGACAGGGGAGGGAAAATTGATTATTTCTGACTTTGCAAAGTTTATAAATTTTTTACATAATATGATTTGATTACTAAAGGGGTGGTGAGTAAGTGAGGAATGCTGAAACGGAGATTGGAGAAATAGTTAATGTAAGCGGAAATGTAATAACCGTTCAACTGTCAGATACAATTAAATCAAATATGCCTGTTGTTGATGGAACAGTTTACAGAATAGGACAAATAGGTTCCTTTGTTAAGGTTCCATTAGGATATGCTAATTTGTACGGCATTGTAACACAAATTGGTGCAGCTGCAATTCCTGACAATATTAAAGAAACAATCGAGCAGGATTATGATAAATTAAGTAATAGACAGTGGCTTAATATGGTTTTGGTAGGAGAACAGATTGGTAAAAAGTTTGATAGAGGAGTTTCGCAATCACCAACAACTGGCGATAAGGTGCATTTTGTTACTATCAGTGACTTAGATATAATTTATGGTGGATATAATGAAGACAATTCAATTACAGTAGGAAACGTTAGCGTTTCAACAAGTTTAAATGCTAAAATTGATATGGACAAACTTATTTCAAGGCACTGTGCAATATTGGGGTCTACCGGAAGTGGAAAGTCGAATGCGGTTGGAGTTATATTGAATGCAATTGCCAATAAGAACTTTAAATCTTCAAGGATACTTGTTGTTGATCCGCATGGAGAATATAGTAACGTTCTTGGTGAAAACAGCAATGTTTACAAGGTTAAGCCTGATTGTGAATCTGAAAGAAAATTATATATTCCATTTTGGGCATTACCATTTAATGAATTAATGAGTATTTTTTCGGGAAATTTATCAGATCAAAATAGAGACTATATTAGGACAAAGGTCCTTGAGGCAAAGTTGAAAACTGTTGACCAGCTTTCACTGGATATTGAGAAAGAATTAGTTGATTCTGATACTCCAATCCCTTTCAGCATAAAGCAGCTATGGTTTGAATTAGATGATTTTGAGAGGCGTACTTTTAATGAAAGAGGTAATTATGATTCATTAACGGAACTCAGAGTTGAAGGAAACGCTGATAAATTAATTTCAAATGAGTATGAGCCCGCAGGTATAGGGAGTTGCAGACCATTTTTGAATAATCAGGCTAAGGCAATTTTGAGCTTTCTTGATAATATGAGGATAAGACTTAAAGATTCAACATATAACTTTTTATTTGAACCCGGTGATTATACTCCTGACTTATGTGGAAATGTAAAAAGTGATTTAAGCAACTTATTGTTTGAGTGGATTGGGAGTGACAAGCCAATTACAATTCTTGATTTATCAGGTATACCAAGCGAAATAATGATATCAGTGGCGGGTACTCTTTTAAAGATCATTTATGATGCCTTATTTTGGGGTCAAGATACAAAAATAGGGGGAAAAGAGCAACCTTTACTTGTAGTGTTGGAAGAAGCACATAATTATTTGAAATCAGGGGAAAAATCTATATCTTCACGAACAGTACAAACTATTGCAAAGGAAGGAAGAAAGTATGGAGTTGGTCTTATGCTTGTTACACAAAGACCATCGGAGTTGGATGAAACTGTATTGAGCCAGTGTGGCACTATTATTGCACTTAGAATGAATAATTCAAGAGATAGAGGATATATAAGTTCTGCTATTCAAGATGAACTTCAAACTATGATTGATTTGCTGCCAAGCATACGAACTGGTGAAGGAATTATATCAGGTGAAGGGGTCAAGATTCCTTCGAGAATACAATTTTACAAGTTGCCAAAATCATCTAAAGGTTCGGATCCTAAGGCTTCAGAGAAATGGGTGGATAAAAAGGACGCAACTATAGATGATTACAACAAATTACTTTCTCTGTGGAGAAATAAAAAATTTAAGGAGGATAATTAAATGAATAATGTTGAGATGATGCCGGTTAATTCATCAAATGTTAGTGAGGTAGGTTATGATGAACAAGATCAAATTGTTTATGTAAGGTTTTTAAATGGAAGTCTATATATTTATAAAGGGGTACCCAAACATGAATTTGATGGGTTATTGAATGCAGCATCAGTTGGTTCATACTTACATAGAAATTATAAAAATGTATATCCGTATGAAAGACTTGAGTAGCAATATTCTGTTATTTAATTGGAGGTATTTATGGCAAAAAACAGTGTGAAAGTTTTCCCGGATGATAACCGCAGTGGTTGGAGCATTAGTCGGTACATTAACTGCTCGGAGAAGTTAAGTTGTCAAGTATTGGTGTGATTGCATTACTGACTTATCAATAGGAGGTTATATAGTATGGCATGCAGTTGCTTGTTAATAAATTGCTTTGCGATAATATTATTGCATAAGATATCCATAATAATCATACTATAGAGTTTTTGTAAGAGGTATATATGAAAAATATTATTAAAGGTATTATAAATCAAAATGTACTTAATGAGATAGTATTAGCATTTATATTTTTTATTAGTTCGATTATTTTTGCTATTAATGAAGACGAAATGGGAAAAGAATATCAAAAAAAATATATTATAGTCATTTACTTGCTATTCTTCTTTATGTGTTTTGTTTTGTTTGGTGCTAAACCAGACATGATTGGTGACTCCATAGGGTTATTTTTATTAACTATTTTCTTGATAAATTTAATATGTGGAATTAACTATGGATATAAGTCGGATACTTTTACCAAGTTTATAGGTAGAAAAAATTTGGTAATTTTAAAGTCATTAGAATGGTTTTTCGTAACTAAAACATATATTGTCTATGTATTCATTTTTGTTTTAGGTATTATAAGTTATATACTTGTTAATAGAAACATCGATGGAGATACAACCTATTATTTATACTATATTGTATTCGCGATATTTTTTATTTACCACCTACTTACTAATATGGTAGATACGTTTGGCATCTACTCTTTTGAAAAATTAAGTAAAGATTTTTTTAAAACAAAAGAGTACTTTAAAAATTACGGAGCAAACGATGGTCAAATAGATAATTTGCCAAATATCCTAGGTTTTTTGATTTTTGTAGAAGATAAAGATTATTTTTTCAGAAAAGGTGCTGTGTTTAGTATTTATTCTGTTTTAAAAAGAAAATTAGTAAGATTTAAAAGTTTTAATATGAATATGGAATCAAAAAGCCGATACAAAGGGAAGCTTTTCCATTGGTTAATATATTATTACAGTTTATTTAAAGCCATTATTAAATTAGTAGAGAGAGTTTTTAGAAATATTAAAACTTATTTAAGGGGGTTTTCAACTATAGAGCAACAGATTGTAAGAGTATTTATTATGTATCCTGATACATTTGATAAATATATGTATAGAAGAAAAGTCTTTGTAGAATGGGTTGTAAATCCAATGTTTTTTAAAGCCTTCAGGGAGAGGCGAAAATTGGTAAGAAGGTTAAAGAAGATAGACTATAATGAATATAAAGTTGAATTTCTTTTATTTTATTATAAAGATATTCTAGGAATGCCATTGACGATAGACAGATTAATAGATAAAGTATGTAAAGATTCACGTTTAAATAGATATAACTTGGAGATTTTATTAGAAAAATACGATTGGGAGTGTAAAATAATCTGTGTAAATGGAATAATTTAAGTTTAAAAAGTTAATACTAATTATGCTTTACTCACATAAAGGATAGTGCTCCGCTGGAGAGCGACACGAGCAGTATGTGAGGTTTGTGAGACGGCGGTTCTTTATTGAACCGTCGTTTTTTTACCGCCGTCTTAGAAACTAAGGCGATAAACTCCCAGGGGTTTGGGGGCGGGAGCCACCAATTTTTTGTCTCACGATGCATAATTTTTCTGGAAACGATCCTCAAAGAAAATCATTAGCTGTCCTATTATAATACCCCAATCCCGAATAGGCATACTCCATTTTTTTGAAATTTCCTGAATTGACAAATATACGGATTTTTTTACCGCTTCATCTGTTGGGAAAACCGTCTTGGTCTTTGTATATTTTCTTAGCATCCGGTGAAACCCCTCCACCGAATTAGTGGTATATACTATTTTCCTAACTTCTTGCGGATACTTAAAATATGTTGAAAGCTCAGTCCAATTTCTATCCCATGATTTTAATATTTGTGGATATTTTTTATCCCACGTTTCCCTGAATTCCTCAAGCTTATATTCTGCTTCTTCTAATGTTATTGCTCCATATACTAATTTTAAATCCGCCATCAATGGCTTTAAATCCTTATATGATACATATTTTGTAGAGTTCCTGATTTGATGGATTACACAAAGCTGCTGTTCTGCTCTTGGAAATACTGTCTCTATAGCACTTGAAAATCCTGTTAAATTGTCTCTGCATACAATCAGTATATCTTCAACTCCTCTGTTTCTCAATTCATTGCATACTGATGTCCAAAAGCTTGCACTTTCGTTTTCTGAAATCCACATCCCTAAGATTTCTTTTTTACCCTCCATGTTTATTCCTAATACAGAATATATACATTTATTTATTATTCTACCGTCTTTACGTACCTTAAATATTATCCCGTCAAAATATACTATTGGGTAGATAGGATCAAGTGGCCTTGACTGCCATTCTGCTACAGCAGGCATTAGTTTATCAGTAATTCTGCTTATCAGACTTGGTGATACCTCTATTCCATATATGTCTTTCAAATGGTCTTCTATATCCCGTGTGGACATTCTCTTGGCATACATAGCTAATACTCTTGTTTCTATGTCATCTGTCCTTGTCTGTCTCTTTTCAATTATTTGCGGCTCAAATGATCCGTTTCTG
>ENA-UOOK01004374-UOOK01004374.1-fermentation-metagenome-genome-assembly--contig:-NODE-4374-length-15197-cov-31.090213_pt1 | contig 15197 bp, 10 predicted proteins | sample MGYA00245777_ERZ724023 | MGnify/ENA primary metagenome ERZ724023 (study PRJEB28704, sample SAMN03018312) | fermentation metagenome | biome: anthropogenic terrestrial biome; feature: soil...
GATGAACTATGAACGATGAACTATGAGTGATGAGCTATGAAGGATGAGTTATGAAGGATGAGTTATGAAGGATGAGTTATGAAGGATGAAGGATGAGGGATGAGACTGAAGAGTGAAGACCGACGACTGGAGACCGGCGACTTCAAACCGATGACCGTTGCCGATGACCGGAGACCGATGACCGTTGCCGATGACCGGCGACCGGAGACATTAAACATTTAGACATTAAACAATATGACGGATATTTTACTGGAAAAGAAAAAAGGACTAAAGAAGAAGCATATTCCTTATGTAATCGGAGGTGCGCTTATAGTCGCATGCATTAGTTGGCTGATATTCGGCAATCATGCGTCGAAGCTGAATGTCGATGCAAAACGCTTGTCGGTGCAGGCCGTCACGCAGGGTGAGTTTAACGATTACATCCGCATCAACGGGCAGGTGCAACCCATCAGCACCATCCAATTGAGCGCCATCGAGGGCGGCATGGTGGAAGCGAAATTGGTGGAAGAAGGCACCGAAGTGAAAAAGGGCGACGCAATCGTCCGCCTGAGCAACCCGATGTTGAGCTTGAACATCCTCGACAGCGAGGCGCAGTTGGCCGAAAAACAAAACTTCCTCCGCAATACGCAGGTGACGATGGAACAGGATAAGCTCACGCTAAAGAAAGAGAAACTGCAACTCGACCTCGATGTGACGCGTAAGCAACGCAAGTATGAACAATACAAAAAGCTGTACGGGGAAAAGCTGGCTTCGAAAGAGGAATACCTGCAAGCGAAAGAGGATTACGAATACGCGGTGGACGGCCGGCAACTGGTGGTGGAACGCCAGAAACAGGATTCCATTTACCGCTCCGTGCAAATCGAACAGATGGAAGAGAGTTTGCACAACATGCGCCAAAACCTCTTGCTCATCCGGCAGCGGAGCGATAACCTCAACATCAAGGCGCCGGTGGACGGCCAACTGGGCTTGTTGGAGGTGGAAATCGGACAAAACATCCCCACGGGCGGGCGCATCGGGCAAATCAATGTGCTGTCCGATTACAAAGTGGAAGCGATGATTGACGAGCATTACATCGACCGCGTGAAACAGGGATTGGATGCCGCCTTCGAGCGGCAGGACAAGCATTTCGCGCTGCGCGTGCGGAAGGTCTATCCCGAAGTGCGCGACAAGCAGTTCCGCACCGACTTTATGTTCGAAGGCGAGCGCCCCGACAATATCCGCACCGGGCAAACGTATTACATCAACCTGCAACTCGGCCAACCCGTGGAGGCGGCGTTGATTCCCCGCGGCGCCTTTTACCAGACGACAGGCGGACAGTGGATATTCGTGGTCAGCGAAGACGGAAAGAGAGCGGTCAAACGCAAAATCACCATCGGCCGTCAAAACCCCAATTATTACGAAGTGACCGCCGGGCTGGAACCGGGCGAGAAGGTCATCACTTCGAGTTACGAAACTTTCGGCACCGCCGACGAACTCGTGTTGAAATGATAAGGACACTGAGGGAGCGGGGGACAACGGGACAACGGGACAAAGAGACAAGAGACAAAGATACAAGAGAAGAGGAGAAAAGGAGAAAAGGAGACGATTATTTCAACGTACAATATATATGCAATTACTCATTAACAACTTAAGGCAATTCATACACTCATCGAAACTGATGTTTTTATTTATCATCTTGGGCTTCACGGTGGCATTCACCGCCTTTCTGGTCATTGCGATTCAGGTGAAATATGATTTCAGTTATAACAAAAACTTCGAAAAGTCGGATGAGATATACCGCTTCAACCGTTATCATCATGCCAACGGAAACTCTTATTGGACCATCAATCAGGATTTGGCTAAAGAGATGGAAGCGAAGATACCGGAAATAAAATCGTACGCTTTGCTGCAAGAGGGAAAGCAAGTGGATGTATCCCTTCCTGCGGCATCCGCCAAAAAAGAATATCCATCTTTGCTGATGGAAGCCACGCCCGGATTCCTCGAGGTCTTTACCCCCGAAATCCTGTCCGGAAACACACAGAAGATATTCGATGAAAAAGGCAAAGCGTTGATTTCCGAAAAGACGGCCGGGCGAATCTTCGGCGACGCCAATCCGATAGGGCAAGCGCTTCAAATCGGCGAAAACACCCTTTCCGTCATGGCGGTCTACAAAGACTTCCCGAAGAATTGCAGTCTGACCAACGGCATCTATACGTATATGGAGCCTAACTCGTCCAACAACTGGAACTATTATTGTTATTTCCTCATCGATCCGCAAAATGCCCCTAACGTTGCGCATAAAATAAACAGTGCGGACATCTTGGGGGAAGAAACGGTTCAGCATTACAACAGTCATCCCGAAGAGCGGGTCGAATTTCAACTTCCGGCTTTAGAAGATTTATATCTGCATGGTTACAACAAACGGATCCATACCACATTGGGATTGCTCGCGGTGGGCGTCATCCTGTTGGCCATCGCCTTTATCAACTATATCAACTTCTCTATTTCGATGGCGCCGGGAAGAATAAAAAACATCAATATCCATAAGATTTTCGGCATCGAGCGTTCGCGGCTCCGGTTGGCCATTCTCTCGGAAGGGGTGGCCTTTACGGCGCTGGCATTAGTCCTGTCGCTTGTCTGCCTGCATTTTTTCAAAAGCACGAGTTTAGCCTCGAACTTTGTCGCCGACCTGTCTATCGCCGGCAATGGGCAGATGATTGCGGCTACCGTCGCCGGGATTGTGCTGCTCTCATTTTTAGCCGGCATTTATCCCGCCCTGTACATCACGTCGTTCGGCGAAGCATTTGCCATGAAAGGGTCCTTCACCCTTTCCCCGAAAGGCGTAGTCTTGCGGAACTCGCTCATCGTATTTCAGTTTGCCGCATCCATCGCCCTGATTTGTATCGCCTCGATGATCACGTTACAAAACTACTATGTGAAAAACTACTCGTGGGGATTTCAGAAAGAGAACATCGCGTACCTGTCTTTACTGAACACGCAGGTCGATGACGAACTGCTCGGCGACGAGTTAAAGCAAAACGGCGCCATCATCGACTATACGTCGTCGTGGAATTTGCCCGGCCGCATCGGCATGAGTTGGTCGAGGGAGTTAGAAGGGAAGTATATCGATTACTTTACGGTCTGGCCGGTGACCCCGAATTTTCTCGATTTCTTCGGCGTGAAGGTCGTCGCCGGAAATGATTTTCCCAAAGAAAGAGACCGCGAAAAGATCATCTTCAACGAAGAGTTTATGAAAGTGAACGGTTTTACCGAAGATATTATCGGGAAGGAATTTGAGGGATTCAGCCCGGGGGATATCGTGGGTGTGGTGGAGAATATTCATTTCGAATCGCTGCATGAATCGATTAAGCCGATGGCGTTCGTTGTTTTTCCGAATAAGGAATATTATAATTACGTCTATCTGAAACTCTCCGGGGATCATCTGCCGGCGACCATCGCGCAGATCGAAAAGACGTGGAAAAAGTTTACCGATAAGCCTTTCGACTTGACGTTTTTGGATGCGTCGATGGACGCGTTATATAAGAATGAAACAAATACCGGCAATCTCATCAGCGTGGTCGCCCTTATTTCGGTGCTCATCGCCATGATGGGAGTATACGGATTGGTGCTGTTGAACACGCGGTATAAGACAAAGGAAATCGCCATCCGGAAGATCAACGGCGCCACCGAAGAAGAGATACTGCAATTGCTGAACCGCAACATGCTGTGGATGTTGGCCGTTTCTTTCGTGATTGCCGTCCCGGCAGCCTATGCGGTCATTCAAAACTGGCTGGGCAATTTTGCCTATAAAGCCGCGGTTCCGTGGTGGTTGTTTATCGGCTCGGGCGTTATCGTCTTACTCATCTCGGCCATAACGGTCAGTTGGCAAAGTTGGCGCGCGGCGACCGCCAACCCCGTGGATTCGCTGAAGATAGAATAAATTGATGGGATGATGTGCGAATGTGCCGATGAAAGATGGATAAGGGATGAAGTATGAAGTATGAAGTATAAGCGATGAGAGATGAGAGATGAGAGATGGGGCATTAGACTTTAGACCGGAGACTGAAGACCGGAGACCGGAGACCGGAGACCGGAGACTAACGACTAAAAATGAACAATCAATAACTAAAACAATGAACGTATTTCAATCTTATAAACGCACCCGCTTTTTCCTGTGGGTGAATATTGCCGGGCTGGCGATAGGGCTGGCGGTATCAATCATGCTGCTCCTGTTTGTGGTGAACGAACTGAGTTACGATAAACACTTCGCCAACCATGAACGGATTGTGCGCCTGACGACCATATCGGAAGAAAAAGATGCCGTCAATCATTATTCCATCAATTTACGGAAAGCTTATACCGAACTGCCGGCAAAAATACCGGGCGTGGAAACGGCTGTACAACTTTACGGCGGTGGCAAAAGAGAAGCGATTTATGGCACCGAACGCTTTCAAAATATCGGACTGGTGTATGCAGACCCTGAATTCTTCAACGTGTTCCAAATGAAATTCGTCGAAGGAAATGCACGGACAGCATTCGCCAATACCAACTCGGTAGTCCTGACCAGTGAACAGGCAAGCGTTATTTTCGGAGACGCAAGCAGCGCCATGAACCAAACCCTTCAAATAGACGAACAGGACTATGTCGTTTCAGCCATCGTGGAAAAGCTTCCCGCCAATACCCATTTTGTCTTCGACGCATTGGCCAACATGAAATCGTTAAGCTCCCTGGAATGGATGCAGGGATTGGAGTTTCAGACATATTACCTGGTTAAACCCGATGCGTCCCTCGCCGGAGCAAGAGACGCTATCGAAAAAGAATATACTTCCATCCTCAAACCTTTCGGCGAATATTTCAATGCAAAAACCTACGGAATAACCGAAAAACTGGACGATATCTACTTGCATTCCAAAGCGAATAATTATGGGTTCGGCAAGCAAAACAACATGCGCTTTGTATGGCTCTTGTCGGGGCTGGCCTTGTTCATCCTGCTCCTTGCCGTCAGCAATTTCATCAATCTGTTTCTCGTTCAAGGCGAGACGCGCATGAAGGAAATCGGTATCCGCAAGACTGCCGGAGCCACCATCGGAAATATCGTACGTCAATTTTTCTCGGAAGTGTCGGGTATCGTATTGATTGCGTTTGTATCCGGATTTATCCTTACGGTTATTTTTACACCTTACTTTTCGGAGTTGATTCACAAACAAATCGATTTGACCCAATTAGGAAACCCGTCGTTTATTTTATGTGCGGTGGGGCTTTTCATCGTGACCGTGGTTTGTTCGGCTTCTTACCCGGCGTTTTACCTGAGCCGCTTCAGTCCGCTCGATATCCTCGCTAAGCGGCTCCGGTTCTCTAAGCGCAGGCTCACCGTTGCCGTAGTGGTTTTTCAGTCCGTCATCACCATTGTACTGATATCGTTTATTATGATTGTCGACCGGCAAACCGCTTACCTGAAAGAGATTCCCATCGGATATAATCCCGAAAACGTCGTCAGTATTCCGCTGAATAATGCGCTTCTGAAAAGTTACGATGCCGTGAAGCAGGAATTGCTTTCCGTGCCCGAAATAAAGGCGGTAAGCGGTTCGCATCATCTTTTCGGAGGAGGTTGCAGCGGCCAGGGCATCAGCCTGCTGGAGAATGAGGAAGGAGAACACTCCATCAACGAATATCGCATTATGGGCGGTATGTGTGAATTGATGGAAGTGCAATTGATGGAAGGAAGTTTTTTCAAAGAAAACGCCCCCGACAGTGTGAATCAAATTGTTTTGAATGAAGCCGCCGTCAAGATGTTGGGACTCTCCTTTCCCGTCACGGGCCAATTTGTAAATTATAAAGGCCCGGCCGAAATCATCGGTGTTGCAAAAGACTTTTATTACGGTAATCCGGTGAATACAATACAACCGATTGTGCTCAGTAGAATAAGTAATCCCGGCAACCTGTCCATCCGCTTCAGGGAAGGCACCGATCGCCGGCAAGCGTTGGAAAAGACATTGGTCATATTCCACAAATTCGATCCCGGCTTTATCGTCAATCCGACGTGGAGCGAAGACCTCTACGCCGCCAACTTCGACACGTTCAAAACCATCTCGAAGATTATCACCGTGGCTTCGTTGCTCTCGCTGTTCATCGCCTTACTGGGATTGGTGGCGACGCACCTGTACGCGACCGTACGCCGGACTAAGGAAATAGGGATACGCCGTATCAACGGGGCCGGTTCCCGATCGATATTCACCTTGTTATCGGGCGACATCATCCAATGGATTGCCATTGCCGGGATAGTGGCGGCGCCTGTTATCTATTATGCGGCATCGCACCAGCTCAATGAATACGACAATCACGCTTCGTTGAGTTGGACGGTATTTGTGTTCCCCGTACTCATTCAATGCATCGTGGCGCTTTTGGCCACATCGGGGGTCAGTATATGGGCTATCCGTCAAAACCCCGTAGAGGCATTGAAGAAAGATTAAATAAATGTGCTGATTTACGAATATGCTAAGATGTGATGATTATAATAGGAACAAAATAGTATGAACAATTTAAAACTGGCTTATCGTAACCTGTTCAGGAAAAAACAGAACAGTCTGATCAAAATCATCTCCTTAGGAACGGGATTGGCGGTTGGATTGATGTTATTGTCAAAAGTAAGTTTCGAGCAGAACTACGACGATTTCTATCCGGATGCCGACCGTATCTACCGAATATCAACAACAATAAAAAGTAACGATGCGCCCCCCAACGAATGGGGACAAGTCAGCGGAGCGGTAGCGCCCGGAATGAAAGCGGAAATTCCGGAAGTAGAGGCTGCTACGCGCATTACAAATTTAACAGGGGAAGAAAACGCCGTATTTTCAACGCCGGACAAAAAACGCTATAAAGGGAAATTTATCATGGCCGATGAGAACATCTTCGACATCTTGCCCCGCCCGATGATAACAGGTAATGCAAAAGAGATACTTTCTAAACCGATGCATGCAATTGTTTCACAATCGATAGCGGCAAAGATGGGCGGTGACGTTATCGGACGTCAAATAGAAATCGAATCAATCCCCGGAAGAGAGCTGACCATAGAAGGAATATTTGAGGATGTGCCTGAAAATACCCACAAACAGTACGACATCATCCTATCGCTTCATTCAATGCCTTCTTTTTTCCGGCTTGACGGACGGGACAACTGGCTCGGAAACGACCGTTACTTCGGTTATGTAAAACTCCGAAAGGGCACCGATACGGCAAGTTTAGCTACTGCTATACGCCGCATGCAAGACAAACATCAGGATATTAAAACAGTTGAGGCAAAAAATGGTTATTCCTTCACTTACAACCTCGTCCCTTTGAAAACCCTGCATAGCGGTTCGCCTCACATCCGGCGCATGACACTCCTCCTTACAATCATCGCTTTAGCTCTTATACTTACGGCCGTACTCAACTATGTACTAATCGTTATCACGACCTTAGTTAGCCGCTCGAAAGAGATTGCCGTATATAAATGCTACGGAGCGGAAAACAAGGATGTGGGCAGACTGATATTTACCGAAACATTGCTCCATTTTATTTTGTCGTTATTGCTTGCCGGCTTCATTGTTTTTTGTTTCGGAAGAACTATCAAAGACCTGCTTTCAGTCTCGTTAGCCACATTGTTCAACTTGCGTTCCTGCATCTATTTATCGGTCGTTTGCATACTGATTTTTTTCATTACGGCATTCGCTCCTTCCTATATATTGTCCCGCATTCCTGTGGCAAATGTTTTCCGCAGTTCCACCCGATTACGGGCGAAATGGAAACTGATATTGCTGTCTGTTCAGTTTGCCGCCGCGGCTTTTCTTTTTACACTGTTGGTTATCGTCAATAAACAATACGACCTAATGACTAATGACAATCCGGGTTATACCTATCGGAACATTTTGCATACAAACACTTCAGGTGTCCCGAGAACGACCGTCCCAACGGTCATCGACCGCCTAAACCGATTGCAGCCGGTAGCCGCTGTAGCGACGGCCAGTTTTCTTCCATTTGGAAGCATGTCGGGCAACAACGTACTTATTCCCGGCGAAGACCGCGAATTATTCAATATCGCCGATATGTATTGGGCGGACGAACAGTATGTACCGTTGATGGAAATACCCATCATCAAAGGAAAAGCATTCGACCGCAACAGTAGTGACAACGATATACTGGTCAGTCAATCATTCGAAGAAAAAATGAAAACGATTGCCGGATGGGAGGGTGTAGTAGGCAAAGACATTATCATTACGGAACATGGGCTTAGCCGCATCGTGGGGGTATATCCCGATATCCGGCTCGGGGCGATTACCGATCAGGATATGCGTCCGTCCGTATTGTTCTATCAGTCGGAACCGGCCACGGAATTATTGATTAAGCTGAAAACAATGACTGCCGAAAATATCGAATCGGTATATAATATATTAAAAGAAGGCATACCCGAGAAAGAAACAGTGCTCTCCCCTTACAGCGACAGCATGGTGATGATGTATTCGGGAGAGCGGCGTTTTCGCGATTCGATTCTAATCGGCGGAGCGATCACAATGCTGATCACGTTTATCGGCCTTATCGGTTATATCAACAGCGAAGTCGTACGCCGGACTGCAGAAATCGCCATTCGGAAGATCAACGGGGCAAGTTTAAGAGAGATATTACAGTTGTTTATGAAAAATATCCTGGTGATAGCTTTCTTCTCCTGTATAGTAGGAGAAATCGCCGCGTCTTTGGTTGCTGCTAAATGGATGGAGAATTTCAGCGAAAAAACCGCCTTGTCTCCGCTGCTATTTATCGGATGTGGAATGATTATCCTGCTTTTCATCGAAGTAGTCGTATTCATCAATTGTATAAAAACAGCCAATCAAAACCCGACGGATTCGCTCAAAAAAGATTAAAATGATGAGGGAGAAGATATGAAGGATGAAGGATGAAGGATGAAGGATGAAACGGTGACATTAGACATTAGACTTTAGACCGGTGACCGATGACTGGAGACTGGAGACTGGAGACTGGAGACCGGTGACCGGAGACCAACGAACAAATATAAAAATACAATTAATAAACAAAGAACATGATTAAGATTAATGATTTAAAGAAAGTATTCCGTACGGAAGAAGTAGAAACCATCGCATTAAACAGTATTTCGATGGAGGTGAAAGAAGGGGAATTTGTGGCCGTCATGGGCCCGTCGGGTTGCGGAAAATCCACGCTGCTGAATATCCTCGGGTTGCTCGATAATCCCACCTCGGGCGAGTATTATCTCGACGGCAAGGAAGTCGGGCATTTAAAGGAAAAAGAACGGACCCAAACACGAAAGGGGAAGATCGGCTTTGTCTTTCAGAGTTTCAACCTGATCGAGGAGATGACGGTATTCGAAAACGTGCAATTGCCGTTGACGTACCTCAAAGTGAAGGCATCCGAACGCAAAAAACGCGTCGAAGAAGTACTTCGCCGGATGAATATCAGTCACCGCTCGGGGCATTTTCCCAATCAGCTTTCGGGAGGACAGCAACAACGTGTGGCCATCGCCCGAGCGGTCATCGCCAACCCGAAACTGATTCTCGCCGATGAGCCGACGGGAAACCTCGACTCGAAAAACGGCAAGGATGTGATGGATCTCCTGACCGAACTGAACAGGGAAGGTACGACCATCGTCATGGTCACGCACTCGCAGCACGATGCGTCTTTCGCCCATCGCATCATCAACCTGTTCGACGGGCAGATCGTCACGGAGGCGCAGCTATGAAGCATGAAATATGATGTATGAAGTATGATGTATGAAGTATGATGTATGAAGTATGAAGTAAAATGTCTCATTTAAAAACATATTTGAATTTTCTTTCGCGAAATAAACTATATACGTTTGTTTCGGTAGTGGGGTTCTCCGTTTCGCTGATGTTCGTCATCATCCTCGGGTTGTATGTCAAGCAGGAATTATCGACCGATGACTTTCAGGAGAACAAAGACCGTATTTTCCTATTGACGCACGATAATGAAGTAGGCTTCGGTAACCCCGTCGCCCCCTTCGTGCAGGATAACTGCCCCGAAGTCGAAACCTTCGTACGCATCCTTTCGCAGGATGTAGCTATCGGACAAAAAGGTGGCGAGAAGACGAAGGCAAGGGCGTTATTTGCCGATTCGACTTTCTTCCGCACTTTTTCCTATCGGCTAATCGAGGGAAATCCGTCGCAGGTATTGGAAGGGCGCAAAAATGTGGTGGTCAGCCGCAGTTTTGCCGCCAAGACCTTCGGCGGGGAGAATCCCGTAGGCAAAAGCCTGTTTATTGAAAATACCGAGCATACGATTACGGGTATCATGGAGAATATGCCGCAAAACAGCATTATTCCTCCTGCCGATTTCGTCGTAAACTATCATTCCATAACAACGATCTTCGGAGGGAATTGGGTGCTCGACACCTCTTCCAATTTCGGATTCACCCTGTTTTTTATGGCGAAGGAAGGCGCCGACTTGCCGGCGAAAGCGCCCATACTGCTCGGGTTATTCAAAAAGGAATTCTGGTATTTCAAAGATGGCCGTTCCGACAATGTGGAATTCACGCCTCTCAAGAAGGCATATTTTCAACTCGACAAGTCGGGTTATGGAGACCTGAACCACAATAGCCGGACAACCATCACCGTATATCTGACCATTGCCATCCTGATATTGGTGATCGCCTTGCTGAATTATATTAACCTGACGGTGGCGCAAGCCGGATTCCGCGGCCGCGAGTCGGCTATCAAAAAACTGTTGGGAAGCAGTAAAACGCAACTCGTTTCACAATTGCTGTCCGAATCGTTGCTGATGACGGCCTTTACGTTCCTCGCGGGATTATTACTGGCTTTCCTCGCCGAACCGTTCTTCAACAAAGCGTTGGGTACGACGCTGAATCTGGCGCTTCAATTCACTCCGGCAATCATCGCCGCGTGCATCGTGTCCATCGCGTTTATTTCGCTATTGGCGGGCATTATCCCCGCAGCGGTGATCTCGAACTTCGATCCGATAGAAGTGGTAAAGGGGACTTTTTCCCGTAAGGTAAAATCGACGTACTCTAAAGTGTTGATCATTTTTCAATATACCGTAGCCATCGCCTTGCTGGTGTGCACCATTTTCATTCAGCAGCAATCGGATTTCCTGATCCGGTACGACACCGGCTATAACCGCGAAGGTATCCTGGAAATAGATAATACCGGACTGGGCATTACCCAACTCGACGGCTTCCGGGCAAAACTCGGGGAGATTCCCGGCGTCGAATTAGTCTCTTTTTCCTGCGGCACTCCTGTCAACGGGGGCAACAACATATCCTATTCGCAGGATGAGGAGCAATTCAGTTTTCAGGAGTTTTATGTCGATTCGGCTTTCTTCAAGATATACGGCATTACCGTCAGGCCGACCGGCGTCTTACCGTCTAAAGACACCTATTGGTTGAATGAAACCGGATACAAAGCCGTGCATCCCGATACGGCGGCGCAACTGTTCCGTATTTTCGGAGGAGAGGAGACGGCGCAGATCGCCGGCATATTCAGCGACTTCAAGATACGCACGCTATATCAGGACTATAACCAACTCCGCATGCGATGGAGGAAGGATGACGAGAGACCGTGGGATATCATCGTCAAAATGACGCCGGGAAGCGATTACTATCAAACGGCCGACCGCATTAAAAAGGAATATACGAAATACACCGGCGGCGAAGTGTTCGAAGCTTCTTTTGTGGATGAAATCATTCAAAAGAATTACGAAAGCGTGCGCAAGACCTCGTCCATCATGTCGGCTTTTACGCTGTTGACGATTGTGATTATGGTGATGGGCGTGTTTGCCATGTCGTTGTATTTGATTCGCCAAAAGCAAAAGGAGATCGCCTTGCGGAAGATCAACGGCGCCACCGAAAAAGAGATATTGCTCCTGCTCAACAAAGACTCCCTGAAAAGAGTGCTCATTGCCTTTGCGGTAGCGTCGCCGATAGCCTGGTATGCGATAAGCCGGTGGTTTGAAAACTTCCCCTATAAAATACCGCTCTCGTGGTGGGTGTTTGCGGTTTCGGGAGTAGCGGTGCTTTTGCTGACCCTTATCAGCGTCAGTTACATGACTTGGAAAGCCGCACGCGCCAATCCGGTGGAATCGTTGAAAGGGGAATAAGCGGGAGATTGAGCGTTCATTACCTATTGGTTTATACGTTAATCGGGAAAGATATTGTATCTTTGTGTTGGACTGTTTAAAACTTACAGCAATGAGTAATGTAATATCTATAGAATATCCTGCGTTTCTTGCAAATACTATGCGTCTGAACAATCGTGATTTTGAGAAAGAAATCAAGATAAGCGCTTTAGTAAAACTTTTTGAATTGGGCAAAATATCCTCCGGCACGGCTGCCAAGGCATTAGGCCTTTCCCGGGTAGATTTTCTGGAGTTATTGTCGGATTATAAGGTGAGTTTTTTATTACAGGATAACTTGGCGCAAGAAGTTGAAAATGCTTAAAGTCGTTTCCAATACTACCCCTTTGCTCTCTCTTTTAAAAATTGACAAATTAGATATTTTGAGAGCATTGTATGGGGAGATTTACATCCCGAAAGGAGTCTTCGATGAAATAGAAGCCGGAAAAAACAAGGGCTTCTATCGTGATTTGTCAACTAAAATTTACAGGGACGATAGGCGTTTTACTGAAGGCAAAACAAGCCGGACTGATAAAAAATTTGAAACCTTTGCTTGAGGAACTTGTAACAAAAAATGTATGGCTCAGTAATAGTTTTATTTCCGAAATACTGAAATTGGCAAACGAAAAGTAACAGCGGTTTTTTATTGCGAGAACTGTTTGATATTTACATTCCTCGATTTAGTCTCTATTGTAAACGGTTCGAGCTTGTTCACTTCCCCGGCTTCGATGCGGAACGAACGGATAAAGTCCTTGCAATCGGTATTCTTAAGAAGGGTGCTTTTATCAAGAGTTATGCTATACTCCCCTACCGGCAGGAAAGTCATGAAATTGCCCTGCCCGTCGGTGACCGCCACATGCTCTACCTCCCGGTGGGTATTGGTGATGATAAACCGAAGCCCTTCGTACCGGGGAACGAGGTCGACGCTATGCTTGCCGAAAATATACCGGATGTTGCCCCGCAAGGTGCCGCTTTGAGTAAGCGGAATATCGACTTTCGTCTTCGAGCGGTTGACCGTTACATCCACCGGCCGGAAATACCAACTCGACGCCGACATCGGCTTGATGGTATAATCGCCGTAAGGAGTGAGCGAATAACGGATCTTCCCGTCCTTATCGGTGATGAAAGCTTTGTTGGAAAGCGCCACCACATAGTCGTTTACCGGCTCGTCGCCCTTGTCGTAGCGGCTGTTGGCGTTCTTGTCGTAATAGAGTTGCGCGATGATGGTGCTTTTCTTTTTGCTCGACGGCTGCGCTTTGCTGAAGTGCCAGGTGGCCCCCACCTCTATATTATAGGTATTGGTTTTCCTGCCCATAAACGCATAGTTATATTCCTGACTTCGACAATGCGACACCCTAACCGATTTTCCAGAAATCAGGGTCGAACAATCGGGCGATAGACTTGTGCCGAGCTGTCAGCAGCATGGTTTTGGTAAGCGTTTCGCCACTGAGTGGCAACCTGATTTTCAAGGTAGTAATTGTTTTGGAAATATTCAAAACTTTATCCACACTCAAGCCTATATTGTTGTTTTTCAATATTCGTTCCAATTCCTTATAAACCTTGTATGCCACGAAACAGAGGCAAACATGCGCCTCTATCCGTTCATGGGTAAAGTGAAACATTGGTCGTAACTCAATTTTGCCCTTAGTTACCCTAAACGCGTTTTCAACCTGCCACAGCCCGCTGTATTGCTCGTAAACTTCTTTTGCAGGCAGGTCTGTGTTGGTGATGTAACCTTTCAAACCGTCCCATTTCTCGTCTTCGATGATTTTCTCTTGATTGATTGAAACTTTTACATTATCAGATATTTCCAAAAACTTGTTATAACCGCGCTTGTTGATGTTTTCTTTGGTAAGCTGTCCGCTTTTACAGGCTGATTTCAAGCGTTTTATTCCCTTTTCGCGGTTATATTTATCTTTCTTTGCCCGTTTGTCGGTATAACCCACAACCAAGCGTGATTGGGCCAACTTGACAAGTTCATGAAATAGTCCGTCCTGCTTTTTCAACGATAAAATCCATTGCTTGATTTCTTCGTTTTCATTCTTTATCCTTGCCCCGATAATGTATTTGTAGCCGCCTGATTCTAAAAGAGAGATATTGCTTTTATTCATCAATCCCGAATCGGCTACAACCACAAAATCTTCCAAATCGAAGCGTTTCACAAAATCTTCTACGATTGGAATCATTGTTCGTCCTTCGTATTGAGAACCATTGAAAATCGAGTAACTCAACGGATAGCCGCCTTTACTGACCAACAAACCTAAAACAATCTGCGGTTGGGCGTGTTTACCGTCTTTGGAAAAGCCCCTTTCCCGCAAGTCGTCGCTCTCATCCGTTTCAAAATAGAGCGTGGTTACGTCGTAAAACACAAGCCCAATGGCACCTCCTAAAATCTTTTTAGTGTGCGCTACACTGATTCTTTGCACCTTATCCTGCTGTGTGTTGTATAATTTGTCAAGATACCTGTAAATCTTGTGCAATTCAATATCTTCGTCAAAATAAGACTGAAGATAATCAACCGTACCTGCCTTACTTGAAGGCTGACACAGTCGTGCTATAACCAAATGCTTCAATATCTCATCATCTATGGAGTCAAAACCAATAAGTTTGAAAACCTGATTCAGTATCAGTTGAGTTCCATTAAGCAAGATGTTTTCAATATTACTCAAAAGATGTTCGGTAACTTGTTTTTCCTCTTCTTTTCGTTGCGCTTCCCGGAACATATCACGCACGCCAACTTGCTTGGAAATCCATTTTTTGCCCGATTGATAAAACATCTCAATTTCTTTTTCATCAGAACTGGTACCGATTGTTTTCAAATAACGGATTTTGCCGGTGCTTTTATCAACGATAACAACACTGGTACTGCCCGACCTGTTTCGTTTTTTGCGTACATACATACCGCAAAATTAGGACTTTTCTTGCTTGCGACACCCATTTTGGTGTCGCAAAATACGCAAATATATAAATATGAGATGGTTATAAAAAGAGAGTTTTAAAAGTGTCGAAGTCAGGAAAAAACCGGCGATTGTATGGCCGAACTCTGCATTACCGGATCGGCGGGAATG
>ENA-UOOK01004375-UOOK01004375.1-fermentation-metagenome-genome-assembly--contig:-NODE-4375-length-15196-cov-7.772868_pt1 | contig 15196 bp, 9 predicted proteins | sample MGYA00245777_ERZ724023 | MGnify/ENA primary metagenome ERZ724023 (study PRJEB28704, sample SAMN03018312) | fermentation metagenome | biome: anthropogenic terrestrial biome; feature: soil; material...
ATATAATTGATTATATTGATCAGGAAGCTTATGGAAAAAAAGTTTTAATATTTACAAATTTTGATGAGACTTTTCAATTATATAAAGAAATTTTGGAAAATTATTTCGGTAAGGAACATTGTGCATTCTTTTCAAAATATATAGAGACGGATGAGCGTGAGTTGGGTGCATATAGATTCGAAACAGATGATGATTATTGGATTTTACTTTCAGATGAATCTGGTGGTGAAGGACGAAATTTTCAAAATGCAGATATTTTAGTTAACATTGATATTCCATGGAGTGCTAATGACTTAGAGCAAAGAATAGGTAGATTAGATAGAATTGGAAGAGAAGAAGATAAACCGGTAGTGTCAGTAGTTTGTTACTCAAAAGAATCATTAGAAGAAGATTTATTTAAATTTTGGAACCAGGGAATCGGTATTTTTACAAAATCACAAAGTGGTCTTGAAATTATTATGAATTCAATGGACGAAAAAATAATTAAGGCTGTTTGTGATGACTTCAAATATGGTTTAGTTAGTATTATTGAAGAAGTTGAAAAGGAGTTAGATGCATTAAAAGAAACTATTAAGAGGGAACGATATTTTGATGTTGCAGAGTATAAATATCAGGCTCTAAATAGAATTATGGATGATACAAGAGAAATGTATGTTGCTAATGAAAGAGAGTTGTTTGCAAATTCTATGATGAGGTGGTCTTCGTTATCTGGATTTAAGGGAAGACATCAAGGAAAGTCAACAATTCGATTTGATGCGTCATCATTTTCTTTAAAATCAGCATACAATTCGCTTTTTGTACCACCAGATATCCGACTGATGATTGGTGATAGAATTAACCAATTGCAAAATAGAGTACGTTTATTAAATGGTGATAAAATGGTGCATTCCGATGTGAATTATGTACAAGGTACATTTGACAGAAAAAATGGAATAGAAAATGATTATATTCATTTTTTTGCTCCAGGAGATGCAATCTTTGACAGTATTGTAAGCAATGCGATAAATTCTTATAAGGGTACTTGTGCTGCATTTGCTTGTAAAACAAGTATGGATTGGAATGGGTTTGTTTTTACATGGGCATTATATCCTGATGAAACCGTATTATTGGAAAAAGGTATTTCTGTTCATTTGATAGATAAATATAGAGGATTCATGCCGATAGAGCAATTTCAATGCGCGGTATCATTATCTGAAAACTGCATAATACCTGAAGAGGATGTATTAAAAATGTTCAATTATCTGATGTCATCTGAAAGAGCTGATCGCAAAAAATTCATTCATCTTGGCTCAAGATCTGGATTGAACCCAAATATTGAAGCTTTTATGAATATGTATCCAAATGAGAAATGGAATGAATTAACAAATGATGGATATAGTAAAGCTTCAGATTTGGCAAAAACGAAAATTGGTGCGAAATTAAGAAAGCAGTTAGCGTTATTAAAAGCGGAGTTATTAAAGAATAGTGGTGCTGAGAAGGCAACTTCAAGTTTCTATAACAAAACTGCGAGTGAAGATTATAAACAATTAAATGAGACAATTTATAAGTGTTTTAGCAAACCAAGAATGGTTTTGGATTCGGTGTGTTATGTGAGGATGATTTATGAATGATAATGAACTACATGCTTTATTAGAAAACGCAATACATATAGGTAATTTACTTGAAAAAATAGATTATTTTTTTAATGACAGAGAGGAATATATTTATAGCAGTGCAAAAAGTCTTAGTTTGTTATGGCTTATGTGTAAAGATGACGAGAATTACAAAGTGGATTTTGAATGTGCATTGCGAAACTATCTACTGTTAGTAAAAAAGTCTATAGTGATAAAAAATTATGTACCTTCAAGGAGACTAAAGGAATTTGGACTTCAGATTGATTTGAATACTGGAAAAATATGGGCAAGTATGTTATTGCCTGATTATTCCAATGTGGAACTGGTAAAACAGTTATATATGCAAGATATTAAAGAAAGAAAAATAGATAATATCCATAATCTGAAAACTAATCCCTATGTTGAAGGACTTACTGGTTTCGAGTGTTTTAAAAGTAATGAACAAAAACTTGCTGTAACAGGAGCACTTCGTGTGCCTTACGGTTATTCTTGTTTGGTATCAATGACTACAGGTGGCGGAAAGAGTTTGATAACTCAAACTATAGCATATCAGGAATCAGGACTTACGATTGTTATTGTTCCTACAGTGTCATTGATGATGGATCAGTATAAAAATGCGAAAGATATTATTAATTCTGACGTGGGAAATGAGATTTTTTATCATCATGGTGGGAGTTCTTTACATAAGTTTTATAAATGTCTTGAAAATAAGACTGCAAAAATATTATTTATTTCGCCAGAAAGCTTAATTAAGAACAAAGAATTAAGAGAAAAGATAGAAAAGGCTAATAACGAAAAGTATTTAAAGAATTTAGTTGTAGATGAGGCGCACATCATTATTGAGTGGGGGTCGTTATTTAGAATTGATTTTCAATGTTTGGATGCACTGCGTAAGAATTTCTTGCAGTCAAATAATACATTGAGAACATATTTGTTGTCGGCTACATATAGTGATGAAACAATACGTCAATTAAAGATGTTTTATACTAGTGATGATAAATGGATAGAGATAAGATGTGAGAAATTAAGGCATGAAACAAGGTTTGATATTATTCAATGCGATAATTATGGTGAAAAGAATAATAAGGTATTAGAAGCTATTGATTTACTACCAAGACCTATGATTGTATATGTGAAATCACCTGATAAGGCAGAAAAGTTAAAAGAACGGTTAAATGGACGTGGATATAATAATTTGAATACATTTACTGGAAAAACAAATAATGAGCAAAGATTAACTCTGATTGAAAAATGGAAAGATGGGCAATTTGACTTGATGATTGCTACATGTGCTTTTGGAGTTGGTGTTGATAAAAAGAATGTTCGAACTGTTTTACACACGTATGTACCTGAAAATCCTAATAAGTATTATCAAGAGGCTGGAAGAGGTGGTCGTGATGGACTTCCATGTCTTAGTAGCATGATATATACAAATCAAGATGTAGATTCAGCTTTTAATTTTGTGAGTAAGGTTATTACAACGCAAAAGCTTAAAGGTAGATGGTTCAGCATGCTTAACAGTAGCAAAACGCAGCCTTTACTTAATTCAAAATATATGATAGATACATATGTTAAACCAGATTACAATGAGGATGAAGAATTTATAGATTCTATTAGTAATCAGGATATTAATTGGAATGTGAATGTAATATTATTTTTAAGACGAAATGGGCTGATTTCGATTGACGATATACAGTATATAAACAATAAATATGTGTTTTATATTACAGTAATCGAAAGAAAAATTTTGACTAATAATAATTCTACTGTTTTGATGATTGACGAAATAAGAGACAAGGAATGGGAAAATACGGAGCGAGAGTTTTTGTTGATGAAAAGCAATCTTGATAAAGTTGGAAAAAGTTGTTGGTCAGATATGTTTACGAAGATATATAGGAAAATACATGATTATTGTGCTGGGTGTAATGAACATATAGAAATTACAGATTTTGAAGACACAAAAACTTTGAAAATAGATATTGAAGTTCCTTTGGTGGAAGTAATGCCAGAATTTAATGAAAATATGTATGGTGCAAGATGTATGCTTATTATTAACTCATATTACAATAATGAATTAGAAGACTTCTTGTCGAAGGGAATCAATGTATTGGTTTCTACAAATGAGGAACTTGATAAATTAAAAGGATTTCAGCAAGTATATGATAAGAGCCTTTTGTACTGTAATTTTACAGATTTCATAGAGTTAGTGTCAGTAAATAGATATTTTATATCAGGTGTTATCGGAATATGTATTCCAGATAATGTATCTATACAGAATAGAATAGTAAACATTATTGAGAATAGTATAAAAAAATATGATATTAGATATTTGTTATTTTCTGAAAAAGATTATGAAATAAGAAGTAAAAACAAACATTTATCTGAGCTACCGATAATTCAGCATTGTAGACAGGAATAGAATTTGGAAGGAGATATTTTGTAATGTTTGATAATAATATAAAGACGGAACCTATACCTGAAAGAGTTTATGAGCTATGCAAAATGGTTTCTAAAGGTGATATTGATGATAATGTCGCAAGAGAAAGGATGGAGCCAAAAGGAATAAATCCTTCGGGTTCTACTTCTTACTATCCGAGTATAAGAGAAGTATGTGTGCAAGAATTAAAGCTTATCGAGAAGGATAATGATACATTAAAATTCATTGGAGATAAGACGGTTATAAAGAGCTTAGAAACATTTAGGATGTATTGTAATTCTATCGTTTTTAATAATAAGGATTTATATTTCTATAAGATTACTAAATGCTATTTAGAAGCAAATAATACGTGGTTAAAGTATAAAACTTTAACTGATGTAAATATTCGTCGAGAAGTGCAGGAAAAAGCAGGAATCCAACTGGTAAATGAACAAATGATGCTGGGAAGTCGATTCTGGATTTCATTTTTAGGTTTTGGATATATCCAAGAGGGATATGCAATGTATTTTTTACCTAATATGCATGTAGCATTACAAGATTATTGTGAGTTGGCAGAATTGGAAAAGAATAAAGAATATTCGGTAGGTGAATTTGTTGAACAACTTCACAAATACGCTTCAGTTGCATTAGAGAGTGCTGAAGAGAAAAAAGAGTTCAATGCAGCGATGTCCAATGCATTAAGGCAGATGCATGATAGAAAAGAAGTTGTTTTGAAAAAAAATCTTGATAGTAAAGAAAAATGGAAGCTATTTTTAGATAGTACGCATGAGTTTACAGATGAATTTACGCACATAGTTTATAAAGGAGTAAAAAGAGGATGAATAAGCAAATTGCATTGAAAAGATTAAAAGATGTATTGAATGTTGATTCAATTAATAGTACACAATCTGACTTCCTTTCTACTCATGTACCATTTAGAAAAATTACAGTAACAAATGATTTATCTGGAACACCTGTATCTGATTATATATCAGAGGATGAGGTGTTCAGTAAATATTTTAATAATTCAGATGTGTATAATGAACATCAGCTAATTGTAGTGGATGGTTCAAGTGGCTCAGGAAAATCACATTTTATTAGATGGATTGAAGCTAAGCTTTCAGCACTAGATGTACAAAATGATGTTGTATTGATGATTAGAAGAAGTGACAATACACTAAAAGGAACAATTAAGCAGTTTCTTAATATTGATGAAGTTAAAAATATTAAAAATAAAGATATTTATGAAAGATTAGTCAGAGCAAATCAAAATGTAAGTGAACAGAAATTTAAGTATGAAATTTATCACAAGTTTTTGGTTGAAATAGCGGATGACGAAGATTCAAGCCTTTCTTCAAGTGATCAGAGAAATTTCAGAGAGCTTCTTTCGAGTTCAGAGTTTGAGGAAAGAATGCTGATGGCTGGTGGTCCAATAGAGCGTATTTATAGCAAAATTGTCGATAGTAATACTACAAATGACGAGGATGTTCTTGCATTATTTGAAATAGAAGACTTTACGCTAGATTATGATTTCAACATGAAATTGAAAAATAATGCCAGTAAAAAAGCTGTAAAAATGGCTAATAAATTATTGCCTGAGACAGATGGTAGTTTTCCTGACGATGAATGTAATCCGGAAATACTAGTTGAATATATGAATTCTATTGTTGAACCAGTAATAAAGGCTTGTGCGGGGCTCGAACCTGGAGATTTTCAGCAGATTTTTAAGGAAATTAGACAAGAATTATTTTTGCATGGGAAAAATCTTATTTTATTAATTGAGGATATTACATCATGTACTGGTATCAATAGAGATTTATTAGATGCATTGATTGTAAAGCATACTGGTGAAAATGCCAAAGATAATATGTGTAGACTGGTTTCAGTAATAGGTACTACAACAGAGTATTTTAAAGAATTTAGATCAAATTATTTAGATAGAATTACTACTATGGTTACGATTGAGGACGGTGCTATTGGAAATAATCAGGATGATTTAATACAGTTTGTTGCAAAGTATTTGAATGTAATGTCAGTTAGCGGGGAAGATATTAAAAAATGGCATAAAGATGGTGCGTTGGATTCCGAGTATCCTGTTCATAAAGAAACTGAGGTAAATAATTGGGAATATTATATATATATCGGAAAGAAAATTAGCTTATATCCACTTACGAAGAGAGCGATTGTAAACCTTTATAATGGAATAGATGTACATAAAACTCCACGATATATTATTAGAAAAATAATTGAACCAGCTGTTGATAGTATAATTCAAGATAAAAAAATGTTTCCTAAGTTTTTATTATCAAAGAAGCCTAATCTTAGCTTTGAAATAGTTGATCGTGTTAAGAGTACAATTACAAATATGCCTAATGATGAAGAAGAAAAGGCTGTTATGACACAACGTTTATTAGCGATTTTAAGTTATTGGGGCGATTGTACTCTTGATACAAGTAAAAAGGGCTATTTAGGTGCAATTAACGTCAATATATTTGCTGAATTTGGATTGAGTTCTTTTGCAGAAAAAATTCTTGGATATAAGGTTGATGGTGAGAAATTTATAATTGAGTCAGAAGATATAACAGATAGTGGAAACAATGATCAAGGCGAAAATACGGAACCACCAGCTCCAGGGTCTATACCAACTCCGATACCAGAGCCAAAACCAGTAGTTAATAAGGCATTTGAAGATTTCGCAAAAATTCTTTCAGAGTGGCATTATGACAAAAAAAGCTTTACAAAAGCTTATCAGGTAAGAGATGAGATTAGTAAGTTTATTTTTGCCAATATTTCGTGGCAGCAAGAAGGTGTTCCATTGGTATCTGTTCAAATGGTGGAAAAATCAAGTTTTGACCTAGTTGAGATAGAACGACAAGATAAGAAAGTGGATAAAGGGCTTGTTTTGTTAGAAGATAATGATGAAACATATCAGTTATTGCTTGCAATCGGAAAAAGTTGGTATCTCGGTAAAAAGAGAGAGGGAAATACAGAGTATGCTTCTTGGGATTTTGATGGTTCAACATCAAGTATAAGAGTAGCTACAAGCTGGTTGGAAAAACATAAAAAAACGTTTGTTGATATAGTTAAAGCTTTCGACCAAAAAGCAAAATGCCCTGATTATTTAAAGTGTTCGATGATAGCAGAAGTATATAGGGGATTGTTAAATGGAGATCAGCAAGTTAGCAGAGTATCTGATATAAGAGTAGATACTTATATTAAAGAAAATAATTTGAGAAAGAAGAGCGAACTAAATGGTCATTCCCAGGAATGGTGTGATTTAGTTAATAATATTGTTTATGCTAATAGTGCTGCTGAGAATAATATTGATTTAACACAGAGATATTTCAATTTGATTCAAGGTAATCAAAAGAATGCAAAGAGAAAAATAATCAATTATAACTTGCTAGAATTGATTTTTAAGGAATTGAGAAGTAATTCATTTGATATTGATTTAGAGAATTTGGAAACAGACAAAATAAAGGCAAGAAATGACTCAAAGGACTATTTGAAGAAGATTGTGTCAAGAGTAGATAAGGTTGCCTCAGCAGAGTGTTTGGAGGGTAAAACTTTATATGAAGAAGCATTAACTTTTTTTGGGTTTCCGAAAGATTCGGAAATTGAGACGGATGATATTAAAGATTTAATGAATGAAGTTATAGAGTTTTATAAGGATACTGAAACGAATGGTGTTAATGTGTCGTTGAAAACAAATGAAGCTATGTCATTCAAAGATAAAGGTGCCGATATATCAAAAGCCTTTGCTATTTTGAGTGCAGATACAACTGATATGAGAACCTTAGAAAAGATTATTCTATATTCAAAAAATCCTATGCAGATAATAAAACAGTTTATAGGATTCCTAAAGAAGGTAGATGAAGACAGATGTAATGTTCATAGTGAGATGTTAGCTGCGAAAGAATCACTAACTAGGAGTGGTAACTGGTCAAATGATGTGGATCCAAGATTTGACGAGAATAAATCTGCATTCGATGATTTAATGAGTTTATTGGAGGATTAGTATGCTACAGGAAAAATTGAATGAATGTCGTGTTTTGATGGCAGAAGTGTCGCAAAATAAACAGAGAGATAATGAACATCAAAATGTAGTTAGAAGAAACAATACTTTTTTTGACACATATAAGAACTATTTTGTGCCTATTGTCAAAGGATATGCTGTTTGTAAAAAGTACTCACATGTGAGTTTTACGGATAAAATTATTGATGAACTGAATAAGTATATTGATTATTCAAAGAAAACTTTTGAACAGAAAACAGTAATTAATCCTGCTAAATATCAAGACGGTGTAAAGAAATTAAGTGAAAAAATTCAATCGGAATGGAAGAGTCAGACTGATGATTATTTAGCTGGCATTAAAGAAGAATTAAGAATACTTAAGCTTGTAAGCAATGAGAAACAGGAAATACAAAAGATATTAGTTTGTATGAATAATTTTTCTAATTGGCCTGTTGATGAAGCGGTTTCTTCTCAATACGAAACCGCTAATGAGAAAGCTAATGAGATTTTATCGAAAATGGAGTTCGATGTTGAAATTGCCAATTTTCTGAAAAAGGTTAAAGATAAGGAAGCCTCATTACTTGATTTGACAGATTCGATAATTGATTGGATTCGAAGAGAAGAATTATCAGGAAATATAATATTAAGCATCAAAAACTAATTGACTTTTTACAAAATTACAAATATACTTAAGTAGGTTGAACAATCTACTTAAGTATATTTTTTTTGGAGGAAAATATGAATTTTTGTTATAAATTTCCCGTGGTCAAAGGGGTACAAGCTGGAAAAGAGTATTATATTGCAATGGTTCCTTTAAAAATGCTAAATCGTTTGTTCCCAGAAGAAAATGAATTTGTTCTACCTGAATATAGGGCGCAAAGAAGAATTAATGAAGCAAGAATACCGACTATCAAGAATTATATTCTAGACAATAAAGATAGTTATGTTTTTTCTGCGTTAACAGCATCTATTGATGGAGAATTTGAATTTGTTCCAGAAGGCAATGCAGATCTTGGCATTTTAGAAATATCATTAGTTGCTAGGTTTTTAATTAATGATGGACAACATAGGAAAGCAGCAATTGCCGAAGCAATTAATGAACGACCTGAAATAGGCGAGGAGACAATTTCAATTGTTTTTTACGAAGATCAAGGATTAAAGAATAGCCAGCAAATATTTACTGATTTAAATAAACATGCAGTGAAAACTTCTAATTCTATCGCGGAGTTATATGATTCAAGAGATGAGGTAGCTGTTGTTACAAGAAAAATCGTTGAGAATGTAACATTTTTTAATGATTATGTGGACAAAGAAAAAGATATTCTCGGAAAATTTTCCTCAGCATTATTTACTTTGAATACTATTTATACAGCTAATAAAAGAATACTTGGAAAAAAAGAATGTGATATAGAATTTGAAAAATTCTGTATTTCGTATTGGCAGCTAATCGCTAAAAATATGTTGCCATGGACAGAATTACAGTGCAAAGAATTAAGCAAAAAAGAACTTCGCGAGCAGTATTTAGCAGTCCAGTCTGTAATTATTCAAGCGTTTGGAAGATTAGGAAATTACTTTTACAGTAATCAAAATCTAAATATGCAAAACATACTTTTTGATTTGCAAAAAATAAATTGGAAGCGAAGTGCTGATGTTTGGTTTTTAAGGGTTGTAAAGGAAAATGGAAGAATGATCAATAATGAGAAAGCCATTATATTAGCTACTAATATGATTAAGAAAAGCTTGGATTTGATATTATCTGATTCAGAATTGAAAGCTGAGGAAGAATTGTTGAATAATCTAAAGAATAGAGGATAAACATGGAAACAAATAATTCAATAATAACAATTACTAAAGAAGTAATTGAAGGTTTAAAAGAAACTATATGTAATTTATATTTGGCAGATGATATTCCATGGGTAATTGGATATTCAGGTGGTAAGGATAGCACAGCAACATTACAGCTAGTATGGTTAGCATTAAAAGAATTATCTTCCGGTAAATTAACAAAGCCAGTACATATTGTAAATACTGATACATTAGTTGAATCACCAGTTATTTCTAAATGGGTCGAAAACTCTTTAGTAATAATGCAAAATGCCGCTAATGAGCAAAAGTTACCATTTATTACTCATAGATTAACTCCAGAAACGAATAATACTTTTTGGGTTAATCTTATTGGACGTGGTTATCCATTCCCTAGAAAAAAGTTACGTTGGTGTACAGACAGATTAAAGATTCAGCCGGTTAACAATTTTATAAAAAACAAAATAGCTGAACATGGAGAAATAATTCTTGTTATAGGAACTAGAAAAGCGGAGAGTTCTAATCGTGCTAGAACTATGGCAAAATATGAAAAATTAAGGGTTAGAGAGTTATTAAGTCCAAATCCTACATTGGCTAATGAATTAGTATTTTCACCTCTTGAAGATTGGAAGGATAACGATGTATGGGTTTTTTTAATGCAATATAAGAATCCATGGGGATTTTCAAATCATGAGCTACAGACATTGTACATGAGTGCGACAGAGGACAAGGAGTGTCCGATGATGACAGAAAAAAACTTACCAAGTTGTGGTAAAAGTAGATTTGGTTGCTGGGTATGTACTATGGTTGAAAAAGATAAATCAATGGAAGCGATGATTGCAAACGATGATGAGAAGGTTTGGATGATACCACTTCTTGAATTTAGAAATTTTTTTGGAGACGAAGAAAAGGATCGTGATAGAAGAAGCTTTAGAAAAATGCAGGGTTATCTTACTGGAACATATGAAAGGCTTCATCATGGACCATATTTGAAGGAAATCCGTGAAGAATGGCTGAAAAAATTATTAGAAATTCAGTTAGAAATTATGGAGAATGGACCAGAAGAATTTTCTGATTTTGAATTAATTTCTAATGATGAATTGAGATGTATAAGAAGAATCTGGGTAAATGAAAAACATGAATTTAATGATTCATTACCAAGGATATATAAGGAAGTTTTTAGCAAGGAGTTTGAGGACCCAGATTGGATACAAAATGAATCTTTTGGCAAAGATGAATGGGATATACTTAAACAGGTATGTGAGGAGTTATATCCGGATGAAGAGTTGTCATTTGAAATGATGTATAGTTTGATAGATACTGAAGCAAGTATTAATTCAGTAAATGAAAGAAAAGGAATTTTGAATTCGTTAGAATCATGTATTAGAAAAACATTCTATTCAGATGAAGAGGATGCCACAAACTATTATAGAAGCCAGTTAGAGAGAAAGAAAGATTTAGGTGGTAAATATAATGAGAAATTCTTTGTGCACTTTAAAGGTGACGATGAGGAATTTGAAGATGAAGAGCAGAATGAGGTGACAGAATAATGGTAATTAAGGAATTAAAACTACATAATTTTGGTGTCTATGCTGGCGACAACATTTTTGAATTTACATCAAACCAACCTGTTGTACTTGTGGGTGGAATGAATGGACGTGGAAAAACTACTTTTCTTGAAGCTATTTTACTTTCATTATATGGACAAAATTCATTTGCTTATTATGAAAGTAAAATGAGATCTTATGGTCAATATTTAAAGTCATATATCAATATTGCAGATGGAAGTAATGAAGCCAGCCTAGAGCTTTTCTTCTCAATAGATGCTTCTGAAAGCGAAAATTACAGAATAAAAAGAACTTGGAATGGAAATAGCCAAAGAATTAAGGAAGAGATTTCGGTTTATAAAAATGATGAATATAATTCATTTTTAACTGAAAATTGGCCAATGTTTATTGAAAACATTCTTCCAAGTAGATTGTCTAACTTCTTTTTCTTTGACGGAGAAAAAATAGCGGAGTTGGCAGTTGAGGATACAGATACACAAATGAAGGATTCTATTAGAGCGTTACTAGGTATATCTGTATTAGATGTATTAAGTAATGATTTAGGAAGAATCATATCAAAACTAAGTAAAAAAAGTGAGAACAACCAAAATCTCATGGAAATCGAATTGTTAAGAGATAACAAGGATAATCTTGAAAGTGAATTAAAAACAGTTGAGTTATCCATTGTAGATAAGAAGGTTGAATTAGAAGATAAAATTAAAGAGCTTGATGCACTGCAGAGTGAATACAGCTCTAAAGGTGGCGATGTTGTAAAGCAAAGAGAAGATTTATATCAGAAGAAAATTGCATTGACTACGAAAATTAATCAATCGAAAGATGTTTTAATAAATGATGCTGCATCAGAGTTACCATTATTTATGGTCAAGAATTTATTACTTGAAATTGAAGAACAATCTTTGCTTGAGCAAGAAAAAAAGATGCTGGAAATGACTCTTTATCAAATGAAATATATGTTAAAAAGATTCGAAGAAGAGTGTCCTGAAAAATCAGATACTGCATCAGATTTTATCGATTACATAAGTGCGAATGCGGAATCAGGCGATGTAAAAGAAATATATAGATTGTCAGATACAAATATATTTAGATTGCAGAATATGTTGGCTGAGGGATTGGAAGCCAAAGTAAATGATACGCAAAAACATTTAATACATTTAAATAGATGCATTAAAGAGTCTTCGCAGTTAGAAAGTTATTTGTCTGTTGATATTGATGAAAAGGCAATTTCAAGAATTTATAAGAATATAAAACTTGTTGAAGAGAAAATCAACTCTATTGATGTTGAACTTGATGTTCTTGAAGAAAAATATAGAAGTACAAATAGTCAATTTGTTACTGTTAATGCGGAGTTTAAAAGAAAAGTAGAAGCATACTTGGAACATGTTGAATTGGGAGATGATACTGATAGAATCATGAAGTATTCTCAAATCGTAACCAATATCTTAGATGTCTATAAGGTAAGATTGCAAAAAAGGAAAGTTAGTGTTGTTGCTGAAACAATGACAGCCTGCTATAAGAAACTGGCTAATAAAAAGAAATTAATTAGTCATATTGTAATGGATGAAGAAACACTCGATTTAAAATACATTAATATTGATGGAAACGAAGTTCAAAAATCATCTCTTTCAGCAGGTGAAAAACAGTTAATGGTAATATCTCTTTTATGGGCGATTGCAATCTGTTCAAAACGTAAGTTACCAGTAATTATTGATACACCATTATCTAGATTAGATTCAAATCATAGAGAAACATTGATTACTAGTTATTTCCCAAATGCTAGTGAACAGACAATTATTTTATCTACTGATACAGAGATTACGGATGAATATTATACTATGATGAAAGAGAATGTTGGTGATGAATTCACATTGATCTATGACGATAATTTAAAATCTACATCAATTCGTAAAGGATATTTTGTGGAGGGAAAAGTATGTTAGTTAAGCAGATACGATTATCAAATCAGGCTAAAGATAAGTTGTCTAGATTAAAGGGGAAAACTGGAATTAAAAACTGGAATGTATTATGTAGATGGGCATTATGTTATTCACTTAAAGAAGATTCCATTCCAACAGATATACAAATAAATCAAGATAGTAATCTGGAAATGTCATGGTATACATTTGGTGGAGAAGATAGTGATTTATATGAAGCACTAGTTATTGCATGGTGCAAGTCAAAAGATATTCCATTGGATTATGATACTGTAGCTAAGTATTTTAAATTACACTTAGAAAGAGGTATATCTTATTTAAGTGGAACAAATTTTATTAAGTCAATTAATGATTTATTACTTTTGGCGGTAGGAGATGAATAATAAATGGGAATTTATTTGGATTATAATGCATCATCACCAATAGATTTAAGAGTTTTGGAATGTATGAATGATGCATATAAAAATTCTTACGGCAATGCTGATAGTAGAACACATGATTATGGTGATAGTGCAAGAAAAGTTGTAGAAAATGCTAGAGCTCAGGTAGCTAACTTAATTGGCAGAAATAAAGATGAAATTTTCTTCACCAGTGGTTCAACAGAAAGCAATAATATTGCAGTTTTAGGATTGAAAAAATATGCAGAGGAATCTGGAAAAAAGCACATAATTACCTCGTCAATTGAACATAAGGCAATACTAGAATCCGTAAAAGCCCTATCTAGAGAGGGATTTAAAGTGGATTATGTAAAACCAGATTCTGAGGGAATGATTAGAGCGGAAGATGTTTTATCTCTTGTAACAAACGATACGTTACTTGTCAGTATTATGCATGTTAATAATGAAACAGGAGTGATACAACCGATTAAAGGAATTGGAGATTACCTAGCAGATAAAGATGTGCTTTTTCATACTGATGCAACGCAAAGCGCTGGAAAGTTAGTTGATGAGTTGAAAGATTTGTCATACGATATGATGTCATTTTGTGCTCATAAAATGAGCGGTCCACAGGGTATTGGTGTGTTAGTGCTTAAGAAAAAAAGATATAAATTACCTCCTGTTCAAGCGATTACATATGGTGGTTCACAGGAACATGGTATTAGACCAGGTACATTACCAGTGGCATTAATTGCAGGATTCGGTAAAGCTTGTGAGATTGCCTTATTAGGGCATGATGATAATGCAAAACATTGTTTGGAAATCAAAGATATGATGCTAAGTCTTATTGAACAGTCTGGATTAAAATATAGTGTAAACGGTTCTTTGAAAAGAAGTATTTGCAATACATTGAATATTAGTATTGAAGGTGTGTCATCTGAAGCACTTATGTTGTCATCTAAAAACTTTTGTGGTATTTCGAATGGATCAGCATGCAATTCAAGTGCATACAGTCCAAGTTTTGTTCTAATGGAAATGGGTTTGCAACAGGAACTTATAGAAGGTGCAATAAGGATAAGTTGGGGAGCTAATACTGATTTGGATGAAGCAAAAGAAAATTTTAATCAGCTATTAGGTATTGCAAAAGATTTAATCTGGTAAGAGTTAATGGGGAAGGATAAATGGAGATAGAACAATTAAAGTACATTAATGAACTTAATACTGAGAGTTTTATACATATGCTCGATGACCCCACAGAGTGTTACAAATTTTACTGGTTAGACGCATTGTTAAGTATATTTATTTTGGGGAAATCTGAGATTAATTTCGATGACTTGCTTAATAAAATGATTGTAGATGCATGGTATTCAGTAGTTGAATACCATCTGCATCTAGGACCTAAAAATGCATCTGGAAAAATAATGAATAGTTTAGAACGAGCAGCCATAAAATTGGCTCAAGTATCGGGATTAC
>ENA-UOOK01004376-UOOK01004376.1-fermentation-metagenome-genome-assembly--contig:-NODE-4376-length-15194-cov-55.105555_pt1 | contig 15194 bp, 14 predicted proteins | sample MGYA00245777_ERZ724023 | MGnify/ENA primary metagenome ERZ724023 (study PRJEB28704, sample SAMN03018312) | fermentation metagenome | biome: anthropogenic terrestrial biome; feature: soil...
CATCGGGGGTTAACAGTGGGCCGTGGCAAGCGCCGTGACGACAGATGTAGGCGGCTGGCAGCGGTTGATCCGGAAAGCACAAATCGCCCCACTCACTCTCTTCCTCAGGATTGAGCTGATGCGCGATCACTGGTTGCGCTCCGGTGGCGCGCACCCGTGCGGCGGTGAGAAACGGCAGCCGATCCGCGGGCGTTTTACCAATGATCGCCACGCGCAGCGGCTGGGTTTGCAGTTCATGGACAGCCAAGCCGTAACCCGCCGCCTGATAACCCCAGTGGCGATATGTCGCAGCAAACCATTGCAGGGCGCGCTCGGCCTCGCGCAGGTACCAGTCATCCGCCAGATGCCCGGCGAGCCTGATTAGAAAGCGCGCGGCCGCAACATTGGCGGCGAATGGCTTTTCACTCTGGCTCAGTGCTCCGATGGCGTCCGGATCATGGGGCATGTCATAGAAACCGCCGGATTGGCTGTCCTCCAGGGCATCGGTCATAAAGACGGCGCTCTTTTTGGCCGCCGCCAAAAACCGGCGGTCGCCGGAAGCTTCAAAAGCAGCCAAGTACGCTGCGCCCATGGCGGCCTGGTCTTCCAAGAGACCTTGCAGTGCACTGCGCTGGCCATCCCGAAAATAATGAAAGATCGCACCATTGGCCGCGGTCATCTGTTCTGAGAACCAACGCAGGACGGTCTGAGATTTTTCGACCAGCCGGTAGTCGCCAAAAGCCAAGCCGGCGTTAATCAGCGCTTGGCAAAACTGCCCGTTCCAGCTGGCGTGGATGGTATCATCGACATAGGGGCGGCTGAGGGCGCGACGCTGGGCCGCGTCCGCCTGAAAGTATGCTTCATCAGCATCCTGGCTGCCAGCAAAGCCGATGTTCTCCCCGCCTTCCGCTTCTCCCGCTTCTCCCGCCACCGACAGCGTGTTCAGCACATAATGAATGGTAGCTTCAGCGATTTCCCGGTACTGGGGGTTCTTGGTCGCCTGCCAGGCCGCGACAAGATTGTCAAGCTGACCGGCATTGCCAGACAGCATTTTTTCATAATGAGGCGTCGACCAATCCCTTTTGGTGGCATAGCGAAAGAAGCCGCCTTCGACAGCATCCCATAATTCGCTGGCATTCATGTGGTCGAGGGTGTCCGTAGCCATCACCAGCACATCCTGATCCTGGGACGCCATGAATGTATTCAGTAAGAATGCGATCGCATCCGGATGCGGAAACTTGGGAGCACGACCAAAGCCGCCATAGACGGGGTCATAGGCCGCCTGGATCGCCCTGAGAATCGTGCCCGTGACCTCTTTGGCCGCAGGCGCACCCGTACCACTCTCCTGCGCGGCTAGTGCGCGCGTCTTTCGCTCCCCCTGGCGCACACGTTCCGCCTCTTCGGCTAAGCGGCTCTGAATTTTCGCCCGTTCCTCGCGCCCGTGCCACGATTTAAGGACGGTCTTGATATAGAGTTTCATTTGCGCCGGGGGAATGTAAGTGCCGGACAACAACACCTCGCCGTCCGGGGATAGGAAAGCATTAGTCGGCCATCCGCCGCTCAGGTAGCGGTCTTGAATATGCGGATTCTGGTCGGCATCAACCCGTACCACAATGAAGTTTTCGTTGAGCGCAGCAATGATCTCCGGGTCGGACCAGGATGTTTCATCCATAACATGACACCAATGGCACCACACCGCGGTCAGATTCAGCAAGACCGGTTTGTCTGCTTGTCGGGCGGCGTCAAAAGCGGTCTTGGACCAATCCTGCCAGTGGATTTCAGCGGCACGATTCGGCCGTGGGGAAAAACGAAAAGTCGTCATCGATAAAACTCCTTTTCCCCTAAGTGTTCCCCGGACAACAAATTGCATGGCCCCTTTGAGGATTATTTATTCTTTAACTTGACATACCTGACATAATGGTGCCTATTTGCCGTGCTACACTTGACAGAATCCGCTGATATATTAAAAAACGGAATAGGAGTTGATTGTCATGAGTGAGTCGGGCATAATGTCGGGGGTTGATCTGATCCCTTATGATCAGATTAACATAATGGAGACTCTTAGAGAGGAAGCAATCCAGGCACTTGGTCAGGAAAGATGGGATGTAATCACGGCTGGCATTGAGATGCCTGCCGATGACATGGAGCCGGAATATCTAAGTCATTTAACTCGCGAATTACTTAAGCATATTGATAGTATGGTTGATCCCCATGTATCCCGCACTATTTTCTGCCGAGTCAAGCACGGATTAAAACATTCCGATTTCAGGTGGGCCAGGGAGCAATTCCTAAAATACAATGATATTGACTCTTTTTGCGCAGCAATGCGCAGCGAAACCCTTGACAAATTTGCCCTTACCGCCACCTGCGGGAATCGGATCCGGCGATGGGCTGCTCTGTCGCTTTGCCATAAATCCGCCGGATGCTATCATGCGCCAGTATGTCCATGAATGATCAAGAAGGGGACGGTTCTGAAAGAACCGTCCCCTTGCCTCAATCTTTACAGCCCCAAAGCCGGGGCGATCTCCTGCATGGCCTCGACTCCAATGGCGATAAACTCATCAAGTTCCAGCCCCAGTTCGTCGCAACGCCTGATTTGATCGCGATTGGCACCGCGCGCGAAGGACTTCTCGTTAAAGCGCTTCATGACAAATTCCGCGTCAATCGCGCACAGCATCTTTTCCGGCTTAATTAAGGCCGCGCTGGTAATCAGTCCGGTCAACGGATCGCTGGCATGCAGCGCTTTGTCCATCAGGGTCAGGCGAGGCAAGCCATGTGTTTCATTGTGTACTCTGACCGCATAGACAATATCCGCTGCCACGCCCAATTCGGCCAGCAGATCGGCACCGATCATGCTGTGGCGCTCCGGATCCTTGGCGGTCTCGTCGTAGTCGATGTCATGCAGCAGACCAGCCAGGCCCCACTTTTCGGCATCTTCACCAAAATGGTCGGCTAATTTGCGCATCACGGCTTCCACAGCCAGGACATGTTTGCGTAAATTGGCATTGGCGATCTGTTCTTCTACCAGCGCCCATGCTGCTTCGCGATTCATCCAAAGTCCTCCTATTTCTTGGAACCTTGGGGACGGTTCTAAAAGTGCCATATGGCATCAATTGGGAATCGGCACTTTTAGAACCGTCCCCAAGGTTCCTCAGCTGACAGGCTCGGAATCAGTACGCTGATTCGTTTTAAAGACTTCGCATTGATAGCAAGTGGACCGCTTGGCTGCAATTGACGGAGCCGCCTGTCCACTCTCGCACAGCGTGCCCGGAACCAGCCAGCATTTCTCTTCTGGCGACTGGAATGCCGGACAATTAAGGAAGTTACAGTTCTTTATGATCCAGCAGGACTGGAAGTCTTCTTTAACCTTGAAGCGACCGACCATCGATGTCAGGCGATCCGCCATTTCAACCAATGCATGGGCCTGTTCTGCCAGTCGGCCAACCGTGACTCTTTGTTCCTGAGCACCCCCGGACACCTGGCGGGCACCAGTGGCGTTCTGAGCGGCGATGTCTGACACAGTCGCCATGGTACTGGTCATTTCCTGACTGCTGGCGGCCTGCTGCTCTGAAGCGGCGGCAATATCTTGAATCGTCTGGACTGTTCGATCAACCGAAGCATAAATTTCGCTAAAAGCTTCACTGGCTTTAATTGACAGCACAGAGCCGGTTTCAGCCGCCAGAGCTCCATGTTCGGACGCCTCAACAGCGGCTTTGGTTTCAGCCAGAATTTCCTGCACCAGATTGACGATCTGGGCGGCGGATTCCGTCGATTGCTCGGCCAGTGCGCGCACCTCTTCAGCAACTACCGAAAACCCTTTGCCGTGCTCGCCAGCGCGAGCCGCCTCAATGGAGGCGTTGAGGGCCAATAAGTTTGTTTGCCGAGAAATATTACGGATAACGTCAACGATCTTGGCAATTTCCTGGGAACGAGCTCCCAGACGCCGCACAACTTCAGCGGACTCTGAAACCGCGTTTTTCATGAGCGCCATGCTTTCCTGAACTTCGTTGATTAACCCGGCACCGCTTTGAGCCCGGTCAGAGGCTTGCGCTGTAAGGGCGGAAGCTTTCTGTGCCTCGCTGGCAACCTGTCCGGCTGTCCTGGCCATTTGTTGAGCGGACTCAGCCGCCTGCAAAATGCTGGAGGACTGCTCCTGGATACCGGTAGCCATTTGCTCAATAGTACGGCTGATTTCTTCCGTGACTTTAGAAGAACTGGAGGCCAGCTGCGACATGTGTTGGGCTTCCTGCGAAAGCTGCTCGGCAGCATCCAGGTTTTCGGACAGCACATTACGGATACTGCTGGTCATTCCGTTCAAGGCCTCGCCAAGCTCCTGAAACTCGTCGCCGGATTTGATGTCAACTTTTACGGAAAGGTCGTTTTGAGCAACACGGCGTGCCAAATTATTAAAGAGTTTCAGGTTGTTTAGAATCTGCTTTTGCGCCAGAAACAGGAACAGAAGCAAAAACGCCGCCCAACATACTATGTACAACGCTATCACAATCACAATATTAGCGTCACTAAAAATCCGCTGATGCAGGAAAGACGTTAACAACATACCTAAACTGGCTATCATATAAAGAAAGATAAGCCGTAATCTCAAGCGCTTCCCCTCCTCAAGTCCATCCCGGCTTCGTTTGTTACAGGTTCAGTTGTGGATCAATTACTGGTTTTTTCGACAGCACATGTTACTATTCCTGCCAACTTAGTATTTATAACAGTTAGCTATTGAAAAAACAAGCCGGCTGTTACCGGCCGGCAAGTTGCTGTGTTCTATTCACTCGATTAACTATTCTGCCAAACAAGGCTGAGCTCCTATCTGAGCCCCCATAATGTTTAGCCTTTATCAAATACAGTTAACAAAATGCACAGGATTCCCAAGAGACCTGACAATACCCAGGTCGCTTTATCCAGCAAGATATCAATGCCTTTATGTTTTCCGAAAAACATACGGGCGCCACCGCCGATGGAACCCAAGCCCTCACCTTTACTTGGCTGAATAGCCACGATAATAATGAGCGCAACGGCAACGATTCCCAGTAAAATGGACATCGTAAGGATCATCGCTTCACGGCACCTCCAATCATTCACCCATCTAGTTTACCACAATGTTACCCATTAGAACAAGTGCTTTCTGGCAGCCGGCCTGCTTCGGTGCAGACCGGCTGCAAAAATACTGTTCGCCTTAGCGTGCCTGGCTTCGCGACAGTTAATGCCTCAGCGCGCCGCACATTCCCTTAGCCCTAGCGGGTCGCGGGAGCTCCGCGTTTCGCGGCTGCCCGTTTTTCCTGCCAGTTACGCATCACTACCCAAAGCGGGCTGGCGATGAAAATCGTCGAGTATGATCCGGCGACCATACCAATGATCATTGCGAATGTAAACTCTTTCAGACTACGACCACCCAACAGGAACAAAGCCATGACGGCCAGGATGGTCGTCACACTGGTGTTAACACTGCGGCGGAAAGTCTGAATCACACTATCATTAACCAGCTCGTCAAAAGTCTCGCCCTTCTTGCGGGCTCTGAGATTCTCACGAACACGGTCAAAGATAACGATGGTATCGTTAATGGAATAACCGATGACCGTCAGCACAGCTGCCACAAAGTTGCTGTTGACTTCCTGCCCTAAAAGGGAAAACACTCCCAAGACAAACAGGACATCGTGTACCAGAGCTATGACACCGGCCAAGCCTGACATGAACTCAAAACGCAGCGAGACATAGATCAGAATACCAAGCGTGGCGATAATGATCGCCCAAATCGTATTTCTGGTCAGGTCGGCCCCGATCACCGGACCAACTTTCTCGACCGCCAAAGATTCACGGTTAATTGAAATACCCAGTTGCGATTCCAGTTGGGCGACTGTTTTCTCGACCACGGCGTCACTGAGAAATTCGCCATCCACCAACCTGGTTTTGATCAACACACCGTAGCGTGTATTGCCGCCTTCGTCAAGACGACTAAACGGCTGGATCACTGCACTGTTCAGATTCAGATCTTCCAGCCCGGGTACGTTAAGCATTTCCTCGACTTCCGGGGCAGTCACCGCATTAGGAAGGGGGACTTCAATCGTCGTGCCGCCGGTAAAATCGATTCCCAGGTTAAAGCCCCTGAAGATGATCGAACCGATGAAAATGAGCATCAGAATCCCTGAACAAGTCAGCCAGATCCTGCGGTTTCCAATGATATTCACTGAGCGTGCACCCCCCTTAAAACTTAAAGTACCGCGCAAAGCGGTCCGGGTAACGATCGACCAAAACGCCGAGGAAACCTCTGGTAACCACCAGAACCGTAAACATACTCACCGCAACACCGATAATCAATGTTGTAGCAAAACCGCGCACCAAACCGGTTCCCAGGAAGAATAGCACTACACCGGTCAGGATGGTGGTCAGGTTGGAGTCCAGAATGGGCACGAAAGCTCTGCTGAATCCAGCCTCAAGCGCTGCACGCATGTGTTTTCCAGCGCGTATTTCGTCTTTAATACGCTCGAAAATAACGATATTGCCGTCAACTGCCATACCAACCGACAGGATAAAGCCGGCGATACCAGGCAATGTTAACACCGCACGTAGAGCGGCCATAATGCCGAGCGACAGGATCGCATAAACGATCAGCGCTGCGCTGGCAAGGGCACCGGGGACTTTGTAGAAGAATATCATGAAGGCGAAAACGAGCAGCAATCCAATAATACCAGCCATGATACTGGAATTAATGGCTTCCTTACCGAGTGTCGGTCCGACAGTGCTGCTGGCAATGACGCGCAGCGGCACCGGCAGGGCGCCCGAATTCATCTGAATGGCGTAGACTTTGAGCTCATCGATGGGCCGGCTGCCGTTGAAATCGATGATGGGCTTCCCACCGCCTATTTTTTCACGGATGACGGCTTCCATCAAGGACTCTTCGTCAAGGTAAATGCCCATACTCTTATTGACGTTTTGACCCGTAATGGTCTCAAACCGCTTGCCGCCCTCATTTGTCAAATTGAGCTGCAGAATCGGAGCGTTATAGGTGCCTCCGTATGTGGCTTCCGCCCGCACCAGGTCACTGCCGTCCAGGACGACATTGCCGTCAATGCGGAACGTTAACCGCGCCACTCTGACCAGGTCTTCAGTGGCTTCGGCGGCGTTATTGATACCAGGCAACTGTACGATGATACGGTTGCTGTTTTGATCTAGCTGTACGACCGTCTCCGAAAGGCCCAAACCGTTAACACGCAGGTCAACGACTGATTTAGCCTTTTCCAGGGCTTCCCGATTGATATCCTGAGTCGCCTTGACGGCGACTTCGAAACCGTCGTCCACCGCTTTGGGCTCCCCATAGCTGAGATTCAAATTAATAGTGCGGGTTTCGCTTTCCCAGACAACAGACTGTCCGACGGCTTGACGCACCGCGCTGACAGCCTCGCTGGAACCAACTGTAATTATGAATCCTTCACGCTCTTCGTGAACGGCTACAGGTACTTTGTCAAGACCGGCTTTGCGTAAACGTTCCAAAACGATCTTACGGACATCTTCAAGAACGTTTTGTTCCGCCCGGGCATCGGCGACCAGTGTAACATTGGCGCCTCCTTGTAAATCCAGGCCCTGGCGAATGGGAAAGAAATTGAGCACCGCTAAACATCCCAAAACAAGCAAAGCGATCAGGCCTAATCTGATGGCATATTCCCGTCTCACCCGCTTACTCTCCCCTTTCCAAGAAAATAAGGCCGTTTATACCTTTACAATTATAACTTTCATGCCAAGGCTTGTCAATGAAACAGCCGGGCACGATTGATTGGGTTTACTGACAAAAAAAGAAAACCGAAACTGAAATAAGACAGGATCTTGGCACCGCGGAATTACAATATTTTGGCTCCATTGATTTCAATCCGGAAGACGGCTTTCAAAAAGGAGGCCGCGCGGCGGCACATCACCATACGGATCAGGAAGATCTCAAAGTATTCCATCACCGGGCAGATCTCATTATCAATCGTCAGATTCAGCGTGATGTCGCGCGTGGCGTCGTCAACATTCAAAAATGAGTGTACAACCGCATAGTTGACCCGATCATGAATATCAAAGGTGGCGATATCCCTGTTGCGCACCCGCGAACGATGCACGTCGCTCTTATCGGCCAGGATGACCGCAGCCGAGACATCACTGACCGGCTCACCGTATTCTTCCTCGTGATTGCCAATAGCCCCCATCACGATCGCGATCTCAGAGTAATCCATACCCATTTGGGCAAGGATATTGGTAACGATTAATGCGCCGGTTTGACCATGATCGTGGCGTGTCACCACATTGCCAATATCATGCAGAAAACCTGCGATGGCAGCCAGCTCCGCCAGACGCTGATCATAGCCGAGCCTGATCAGGATGTTCCGCGAAATATTCGAAACTAATCCGGCGTGCCGATTACCATGTTCGGTGAATCCGATGGCTTCCAGATGGGTGTCGCCTTGCTTCATGAAGCTCTCAATGGCAGGGTTGTGTTTAACATCTGCCAGGGTAATCATTGTTGTTGCACCCCCATTCGAAGAGAAAGAGCCCTCAGGCTCTCTCTCGCTTCTCAACAACCGTCCTGAATCAACTTGTTGCTGCCGAAATTTGGTTATTTTCTGAGCGGGTCGGTAGCGGCAGTCCGTTCCTCTTCAACGGCAGTCGGCTCTGCAACAGCGGCATCAGAGCTATCTACTTCTTTGGGAACTACCGAGCCAATGGCGGAACGCAGCATTTTGAGTGTCATGCCTTTATTGACTTCAATCAAAACAGTGTCTTCGTTCAATTCGGTAACTTTTCCGTGAATGCCGCCAATGGTAACAACATCGGAGCCCACACCAATGGCATTCAGCATTTCCTGGCGCTTTTTCTGCTGCTTTTGCTGGGGACGAATCATGAAAAAGTAAAATACTGCGAAGATCACACCAATGAATAGCAGACTGGAAAATCCTGAGCCAGTTTGAGCAGTTTGTCCGGTTTCCATTAATAATTAGCCTCCCTTTATTGATCCCTTAGTGATTTCGTTTTTTTGCCAAATTTCCCTTTCATTCATTATAATAACTTGCCCAAAAAGCTTTTTTTTCTTCGTAGAAACGTCCTTGGCGCAAAGCCGTGCGAATCCTTTCCATCAATTTGTACAGGAAATATATGTTATGCAGGCTTGTCAGCCGCAGGGCAAGTATCTCGCCAGCTTTGAACAAATGCCGCAAATAGGCACGGCTGAATCTGGTACAAGTGGGGCAGCCGCATTCCGGATCCAGCGGTCCGAAGTCGGCGGCGTAACGAGCATCCCGGATAATCACCCGGCCTTGTGAAGTAAGGGCGGTCCCATTGCGGGCAATGCGTGTCGGAAAAACGCAGTCGAACAAATCTACTCCGCGGGCGACGCCTTCCCAAAGACAGTCCGGCGAACCAACACCCATTAAATAACGTGGTTTGTCTTCAGGAAGTTCCGGGACAGTCACTTCCAGCATGTCATACATCATGGGCTTGGGTTCCCCAACACTCAACCCGCCGATGGCATACCCCGGAAAGTTGAGCTCGGTCAGCCTTTGGGCGCACTCACGGCGCAGATCGCTGTACACGACACCCTGCACAATTCCGAATAGTGCTTGATCCGGACGCTGATGCGCAGCGTGGCAGCGGGTGGCCCAACTGATCGTCCTTTCCATGGCGGCGCGGGCGGCCTGATGATCCGAAGGATAAGCCAGGCATTCATCAAAGGCCATAATCACGTCTGCGCCTAAGTCTTCCTGGATGGCGATTGATTTTTCAGGAGTCATGAGATGTTTCGAGCCGTCGATATGTGATCGAAACACGACGCCTTCGTCAGTCACCTTGCGGAGCGCGCCTAAGCTGAAGACTTGAAAGCCGCCGCTATCAGTGAGAATCGCCCCCGGCCAATTCATAAATGAATGCAGTCCGCCGGCCTGCCTGACAATTTCCTGCCCCGGGCGGAGATAAAGGTGATAAGTGTTTGACAAAATAATGCCAAACCCGATGTCATGGACTTCCGCCGGATCCAGCGATTTAACGGTTGCCTGGGTTCCAACCGGCATAAAGACTGGTGTTTCGATGGCACCATGCGGTGTTTGGAATATGCCGGTACGCCCCGCACATTCGCTCGATTGATGCGTTTTTGTAAAACTGAATAAAGCCACCTTCGGGCCCCTTTCTGCTGTTACTAAATCAGCAATTGCTAAATCAGCAACATTGCGTCGCCAAAACTAAAAAACCGGTATTGCAGCCCGATCGCTGTCTGATAAGCTTCCAAAACCCGCTCGCGGCCAGCCAGCGCACTGACCAGCATCAGCAGGCTGGAACGCGGCAGGTGAAAATTAGTGATCAGCGCATCAATAACCTTGAAGTGATAACCAGGATAAATAAATATATTAGTCCAGCCAGATCTGGCGCTGAGCTGCCCGGCACTGTCAGCGGCTGTTTCCAGCGTGCGTACGGTGGTCGTGCCGACTGCGACGACCCTTTTGCCAGCAGAGCGATGTTCATTGATGCGGGCCGCCGTTGCGGGACTGATACTGTAAAACTCGGCATGCATCTGATGTTCTTCCACAATGTCGGTTGAAACCGGCCGGAAGGTACCCAGCCCAACATGCAGGGTCAGGAAGCAGGTCTTGATCCCGCGCTGCTCCAAGGCGTCAAACAACTGCGGAGTAAAATGCAATCCGGCCGTCGGTGCTGCGGCAGAACCGGTGGCCGCCGAGTAAATCGTCTGATAACGCTCAGGATCTGCCAACTCTGCCGTAATATATGGCGGCAGCGGTACACGTCCCAGTTTTTCAAAAGCTTCCGCCAGCGTAATGCCGGTGTCGCTGCCAGCGTGGGCACTGGCACTGGCGCTGGCGCTGGCGCTGGCGACACCGCAGCCACCGCTACCGCCGTCAACGGTGAAGCGCACCACACGGCCGCCAAAATCGGTACTGTCGAGTACTTCCGCTGTGAGGAGGCCGTCCCCAAAGGTAACCGTCGACCCTGGCTTAACCTTTTTACCCGGCTTGACCAGCACCTCCCAGACTTGTTCCTCCAGCGGTCTTAAAAGCAGCATTTCAACATGCGCCCCGGTTTCCGGACGAACGCCGAAGAGCCGAGCCGGAAGCACCCGCGTATCATTGAAAACCAGCAGATCATCCGGCCGCAGTAAATCAGGCAAATCACGAAAGGTCGCGTGCCGAAAAGGACCTCCCTCCAAAGGTAACACAAAAAGCCGTGAAGCATCCCTTGGCTCCACGGGTGTTTGGGCGATCAATTCTTGTGGTAATGTATAGTCGAAATCGTCAACGCGCAAGAGCAATCCTCCGGAATAGAACACTAACGGTTCTTGGACTCGATTGTGATTCCCTGATAATAGTATTTAAGTATTTCGTCAAACGTATGCCCGCGCTCAGCCATGGCCATGGCACCCCACTGGCTCATTCCGACTCCATGACCCCAGCCTCGGCCGCGGATCACCCACTGAGAAGGTTGATAGCCCGGTGCCCAAATCCCGATTGGCGGTTGTGCGGGCGATAACTGCGACGTGGATGCCGCAGCCGCCGAAGCCGAAGACGAAGCCGAAGCTGACAGCGCAGATGCCAAGTCCTCCATACCAGTCGGTATCGCCAAGGGTCCCCTGGAAGGCGGCGTCTGCTCCCATTCGATCGTAAAGAACGTACTTCTCAGACTGAGGACAGTGCGAACCTTTTCGCCAGTCAATTCGACCTGCCCGTGTTCACCGATGAGCATGCAAGAAGCGATCCGCCCGGAAGTACCTGTTTTACTGGGAATGATCTGTGTGATCCGCCCTAATGGATAGCCGTTACGGCGGAAAGCCTCCTCCATTTCGGAAGCGGACATGACTTTATACCAATAACTATGCGGCGAAGGATCCAGATCAGCCACACCCCGTAGATAGGGGACATCCCAATCCCAGACATTACTGGAGCATTCAGTGTGTCCGCCGGAAGAAGCGTGATAAAGGGCAGCAATGGCCATACCATTATAAGTAGCCACAGTGCCAGCAGTCTCTTCCACAGCTTTATTAGTCCGCGAGTGCTCCGCGCTCTTTCCACCATAAACCTGACAATGCGTCCCGGCGCAAAGGTCGAATTTCGCCCCGGCATGCTTGTTCAGATTGGCGAGCGTATAGGATCGTGCCGCTACCGCCTGTGCTTTCAACGATTCGAGCGGCCAGTCCGGATGCACCTCTTTGGGTAGAACCCCTCGCAGATACTGCTCGAGATCCAGCACATTAATCACATTCATCACTTTGCCGGCACTGCGGAGCAGGATTTTGCCGCGGTATTGCCTGCCGTTAACCCAGATGATGCCTGAATTGTCGGCTCCGGAGGTGACGGTAAAACAATCTGAAAGATTGCCGTTTGGCGTGGAAACCGTGCCGTTCTTAGCGGTAAGCCGCAGCGTTTTGGCCGCGCCAACAGCATCCCAGAGTATTTTCCCAGCAGCACTAACCAGTTTGCCGCCTTTTGGTATTTGAAAATCGACCGTGCTAACCTTTAGTAGTATTCCAACCCTAATTTCGGACGGTATTTTGACGGCGGCCTTGGCAGAAGAATTCAGATTGAGGCAAAGCAAAACAGCTGTTAATAAAAGAAAAAACCGTCTCATTCCTAACCTCCAGGGATACCGAATCTGTTTCCCTTTCGACGGAAAGAACGGCATTTCCTTCATTTTTTGCTAATTCCGAATGAGACCGCATTACCGCATTGCTCCTGCGGGGCACCAGTCACACCCTCACCTAAAAAGGTCTGTCCCCAATAAATTAGATTATTGAAAACCGAGTTCGCGCAGCTTGGAATCGGAGTCGCGCCAGTCCTTTTTGACCTTGACCCACAGATCAAGGTAAACCGGACGGCCAAGCAGCGCCTCAATCTCCACCCTGGCCCGGCGGCCGATTTCTTTCAGCATACTGCCACCATTACCTATAATAATTCCCTTTTGCGACTCCCGCTCCACATAAATAGTGGCCGCTACATATTCGCGTGCGTCACCGCCGCGGTCTTTCATGTCAGTAACCTCTACCGCCACCGCATGCGGCACCTCTTGATTCAGCAGGGCCAGCGCCTGTTCCCGAATCAGCTCGGCGACCACCACCCGCTCCGGATCGTCAGTCAGAATATCATCCGGAAAATAAGGCGGGTTTTCGGGCAACAGCTTGATTACCGCAGCGATCAACTGCCCGGTACCTTGCCCATTGAGCGCCGATATCGCAAAGGTCGGCCATTCAGGATACTGCTGCCGGAACGCCTCCATTGCCTGATCAAGCTGAGTGCGACAACCGACCGGAACTTGACCCTCCGCCGGAGCGGAACCTTCACCTTCCATAGAACCGACCGCGTCCACCTTGTTCCAGACCGCCAGAACCGGTTGATCAGCTTTGGTTACCAGTTCTACGATTTCGCGATCCCAGGCGATAAAACCGTCGACCGCATCAATCACTAAGATAATGGCGTCAATACCTTCCAAGGCCTCTTCAGCAGCTTTGACCATCTTCTCGCCCAGTTTATGCTTGGGACGATGGATGCCAGGCGTGTCGATAAAGACAATTTGCGCTTCTTCCGGGAGCGTGAGAATGCCCTGAATCCGCCGCCGGGTTGTTTGCGGCTTGGGGGATGTGATGGCAAGCTTTTCTCCCAGGAGTGCGTTCAGCAAAGTTGATTTGCCGACATTTGGACGGCCAATCAGGGATACGAATCCGGAACGAAACATCGCTGCAGCTCCCCGTAGTTTATTTGGTTTTTCCGTAGCTTATTGGTTTCCGTAGTCTATTTATTAAGATCAGTGGCACTGAAATACAGCGGCAGTAATTCTTCCGCAGTTTTCACAATGACATCGCCTTTCAGATTACCCATCAATACCCGGCATTGTGGTGCAAACTCCGTCAGGAACTGGCGGCAGACGCCACAAGGCGAGCTGGGCACCGGTGTATCGCAAACCACTGCCAAGTCGGTGAATTCACGTTCTCCTTCGGAAATCGCTTTCAGCAAGGCGGTACGCTCTGCGCATACGGTCACCGAATAAGATGCATTTTCAATATTGCACCCAGTATATACTCTACCCGATTTCCCCAACAAAGCGGCACCGACTGCAAACCCGGAGTATGGTATATAGGCATGCTTGCGCGCTGCGGCGGCCATTTCCAACAGTTCTTGATCAGTCATCCATCCATTCCTCCTTGGTATATACCTGTAATATCAAGTTATGGTGCCCGGGCGTCCCAGCTTCCAGGCGTCGCGGCACCAGGCGTCTCAATAAGTTACGGAACGTCCCTGCGGCACCACCAGCACCCAAACGATCCCCGGGCTAAGCATCAACCTGCTCTCAGTGGCCGCCGATTCCACCCCCGCCCCGGCCGCCACGGCCCGCAGGCTGGTCACCGCCAGCTCCCGGGCCAGAATCAGCACCACGGCCCAGCCGGGGGCGGTGCCCGCTTCCACAAAGCAGAGGAGGGCCGCCATCACCAGCAGCTTGTCGGCCAGGGGGTCCATAAATTTGCCAAAATCGGTCACCAGCCCCCGGCGCCGGGCAATCTGCCCGTCCAGGGCGTCGGTCAGGGACGCCAGAATAAAAATCCCCAGGGCCCACAGATAATTCCAAGGCAGGGCTTCGGCGTAAAAGGCCGCCAAAAAGGCGGGGATCATCAGCATGCGCAGCACCGTCAGCTTGTTTGGTAAGTTCATTTTATTCCTCCAGGGCCCTGCCTGACACATCGTATCCCCGGGCCTCTTCCACCAGCACCGTCACATATTCCCCCGGCTGGTAATCCCGGGGGCCGGTAAAGTACACCCGGGTGTCGATGTCCGGGGCGTCCATGTAGCTGCGGCCCACCCAGCAGTCCTCCTCCTGCCCCTCCACCAGCACCTCCAGGGTGCCGCCCACCTGGCTTTGGGAAAAGGCAAAGGCAATGTCCATCTGCTGTTCCATAATAAGGTTGGCCCGGCGGTTGCGCATCTCGGGGTCCAGCTGGTCGGTGCGGGCCCCCGCCGGGGTGCCCTCCTCCTGAGAGTAGGCAAAGCAGCCCAGGCGGTCAAAGCGGGCCTCCTTTACCAGGCGGCACAGCTCGGCAAAATCCTCCTCGGTCTCCCCGGGAAAGCCGGCGATGAGGGTGGTGCGGATGACCACCCCGGGAATGCCCGCCCGCAGACGGCGGACCACCTCCAAAATGCTCTCCCGGTCCCCCCGGCGGTTCATCTCCCGCAGTACCCGGCCGCTGGCGT
>ENA-UOOK01004377-UOOK01004377.1-fermentation-metagenome-genome-assembly--contig:-NODE-4377-length-15192-cov-7.146132_pt1 | contig 15192 bp, 11 predicted proteins | sample MGYA00245777_ERZ724023 | MGnify/ENA primary metagenome ERZ724023 (study PRJEB28704, sample SAMN03018312) | fermentation metagenome | biome: anthropogenic terrestrial biome; feature: soil; material...
ATTAAATGTCACCTGATTTTCATTTGGAACGAACACTTTAGCAGTGTCTTTAGCTGCTACATTCTTCTGAGGCTCAGGAGATCCACCAGTTCCACCTGATGAGCCGCTGGAGCTTGAGCTGTGATGACTGCTACCACCTGTTTCTTCTACAGGAGTTTCATTTGGAGTAGGTACTGGCTCTGTTGGGGTAGGAGTTGGAGTAGGCGTTGGAGTTGGTACTGGTTTTGTTGTATTATTGCCTACAGGAGGTTCAGTTGGAGTAGGCTCAGGCTCAGGTTCAGGATCTACTGGGTTTGTAGTATCTTCATAGTATCCATCCGGTATAGGATTTGTAATCTGTTTACCGGATGCATTAGTGTGGATTTCCACACAGCCTTTAAAGGACAACGAACTTTCTGGGCCTGGTCTATAGAAAATATTACTGCAATCAATGAACTTACAATTTTCAGCACTAACACCTGTAAATGATAGACCTCCCAAAGGAGAATCACAATTCATAAACTGTGTATTTAATACAGCAAGTGATGAATCCTGTCCTGCTAATAAACCGCTATTAATTATTTTACAATTCTGAACCGTACAAGTCACAAAATCAGAAGTGGTGACACCACTAAAACTATCTTTAAATGTAAATCCGTCGATAACCGGGCATATACCAGAAGATCCAGCTATGGTAAAACCACTTGTGATTGTTGTATCATCCGGATTTCCAGATTTGGATTTTATAATCAAATTTGTCGCGTCTACATATACAGCAACACCCTCATCATAAGTCCCAGGCTCAACAAGAATTGTATCGCCTTCGGATGCATTATCCACAGCTGCCTGTATAGATTCACCAGGATGAACTACTATTTCAGCTGCAGTACCTATTCCAGAACCTGCCATTACTATTAAGAAGGCAGATAAAATTGCAAGGAAACGATTTTTCATCTCAATACCTCTAAGAAATGCCCACAGTATGTATTTTTTGTGACTTCGTCTCAAATAATAATCAAAGGAAGAAAGATTAGGTTTCCATACTGTTATTGATCTGAGATTGACATGAATGTGGTATTTAAAAATTAATTTTAAAAATCTCGATCAAAAATAAGTATGCGTTATTAAAATGAGCGATATTATATATTATTTTCGAATAATTGTTATTATATTATTTTGTTTATATTTTTTAGTCAAAAGCTCGAGGATATATACGAGCGTTTAATCGTATGGTTTGCAATATTCAACTGGAATTATGAGAGCAAAAAATTCTGGAACTGTATCCTGTATCATGCCTGCCAGGGATAGTCCCCTGGTTTAAATTCACGAATTAAAAATTCCTGGTAGGTATCCTGGAGAATTTAGACAAACAAGAGTAATGCCTTTTCTCTTTAACTTGAAGGATAGTCTCAGTAAGGGTTGAAAATCAAAAGAGCAACTGATGAAAATTATTAATTAAAACTTTAAAATCAAATTTTATGATTTTTAGTGGGTGCCAGGGCAAAGATGGGAAAAACTAATGCGCTAAATTGCCTCAATTATTCTTTTTTCTGGTTTTAATATGTCCATTTAACTACTATAATATCACCAATATCTCTGAAATACTATCAAAATAATATTAGTTCAATGAGATAATTATTTATATAAAGTTCTTGTGCATATTATCAAATTACAACCAAAAAAGAACTTTACAGTGGGGAAGAAAAAAGTAGGTGAAATATATGAAAACAGATGAGACATATTTCAGGCAGTTTGACAGCAAAATAGGCTATGATGGTGCTGTAATTCGTGGGGGGAACAGCATTGAAGTCCGGATAATGAGAGGTCTGAGCTCGCTTGGATATTTCCTGTATATATTTATAGCATCATTGCCAATAGCCTACTTGCTGATAACCATATCCTCAATGATCTTTGAAAAAATAATGTAAATTGCGTTTCTACGCAAAAAGCTCTCGATCAGGGGTTTGAGGGTGAAATTGTGGGGGAAACAATAAAAACGGCTTAATTACTAAATATCTGGGAAGAGCAAAAACGTAAATTTTTTTGTTTAAAGCTCTATTCCTTTTATTTGTTTAACTAAAGTGAATCTAATTCGTAATATATATACGCATCTCTGTGTTTTATTCCTCGAGCTTGTATTATTGGGAAGGTTCTGTCATTCATTTACTCTGCTTCAAAAGTAGCCCAAGTATTTTCACGTAATATTAAGCATTTTCGTAAAAACATGCAGTTATCATAGGGTTTCACTCGATTGTATGAAGACAGTACCTGTGTGCTGGAATACTGGCTACAATTAAAAAAGAAAAAGAAGGCTCAGATTTGAGCCATGTATATATCCCAGTTCCCGTTGCGGTTATCATGCCATACTATCTTGTTGCTGTAGATTGCAGGACATTCAACATGGTTGAATGGTAATTTAATATATTTGTTCGTGGAAAAATCATATAAGAGGGTAACTGGTTCTTTGTAATAATCATTCCATATTATCCAGTTGCAGTATATTTGAGGACACGTCGGATCTCCGTTTGCAATTACAGTTTCATTCTTTGTAGAAATGTCGTACATGCAGAGATTCATATTTTCATACACTATCTTGTTACAATATATAGCAGGATTACTTGAATTTCCATCAGTTGTAATCCTAGTTTCTCTTTTATTACATAGATCATGTAGATAGATATCAAATCCACCATTACGAGCATCCTGCCAAACTATCAGGTTTCCATATATACTTGGATTCGTTTGATCTGATGTGTTAGTGGTAATTCTAGTTGTCTCTTCTGTGCAAATATCATACATGTATATGTCCTTATTTCCGTTCCTGTAATCCTGCCACACTATTCTATTACCAGAGATTACAGGTGATGCAGCCTCAACACCCTTAGTAACCCTTGTCTGCACCTTTGTTTCAAGATTTTGCAGGTAAATATCAGATCCACCATTTCTGGTATCCTGCCAAACAATATAATTCCCCCAGATTGAAGGGCAGTACTGGTCAGATGTGTTAGTTGTTATTTGAGTATACTCTATTGCAGAACCTACACCGCAGGCAGTCAATAGAATCAAAAGTAATGAAAATGTTATTACAAAATGACTTTTCAGTTTCCACACTAAAAACACCCCCACAAAGTATTGTATGTACACGATCATCAAGAGCAAAGGCCTTCTTTTACCATTAATGTAGATCAGACGGATTTCAAAACCATAAGAACATTTATTTTAATATCTATAAAGTATATATTTAATAATTCTCATTAAAGAAAAAATGTAGTATAAAAAAATGTAGTATATATTGATAAGGCCTCATCACCATTCAACCACCAGTAAAACTTTTTCAGCACTATTTTATAATCGTGTTTAGTCCATTGGCTGAGGCCAGATCTTTCAAGACTCGAGACATATTGCCTTATATTCTTCTCAGTTGCGTCCTCCAAATCAGTCTGAAGGGATAATGCAATGTGTTTCAATGTTGTTATGTACTTGAGAATTCGTTCTCCCAAGCCTTCTGAAAAACAGTAATCAACAAAATCTACAATCAATTCTTTATTCCTTTTAGAAATAGAAAAATCTTCGATAGATTCTAAACGAGCAGAAACATTTAGTTTATATATACCTACTGTCACCCAGGTACCTCCAAGCGAAAGTAGGCTTTGAACCCTCATATATATAGTAGAGATTGAAAAATGAAAAAAGCCTCGGGCGGGATTTTCAGGCGCTCCTGTCGTCGCTTTTGCCTTACGGCCCCGGCAACCTAGTCCTAACCAATTACGCGCTATACCCCTAAGCCACCAAGGCACTGCTGCTGTAAGAGCAAACACGTAAATTTTTTTGTTTAAAGCCCTATTCCTTTTATTTCTTTAATGATGACCAATCTAATTCGACTATATATAAACATTTCTGTGTTTTATTCATTTGATTTGTATTATTGGGAAGGTTTCGCAATTCATGAACTCTGCTTCAAAAAGATCACTTGCATAGCTGCCTTGACCAGTGCCTTAACACCAGAATCCCTTTCAAAATAATCCTGAAAAATCTCAGGCTTCAGGCTTCATCCGTGATGCCCTTACGAATTAAAATCTGAGCAGCCTCATCTCTGGATATGTTATTAGCCTTCGCAAAGGAATCTATTGCTCCCATATCCGAACTTGATATGAATACAGGTTCTGCTTCTCCTTGACTCCAGAGCATTAAAACCATTTTTTTGATTCCAAGGCTTGAAAACTGCTTCACGAAAAATTCAAGTGCATGGCTTCGGCTGGAAAATATTTTTTCATTTACTGCTTTGTCAAGCCATTCTATGAGTTCTGTGTCCATCGATACACTGAAACGCTCTTTCATTGAAGCAATGTTACGTTTTCACCGTAAATAAATGCATCTGTTAAACTGAACCAATCGTAACACTCATATAAAAAGGGAACTAATATGATGATAACTGCACCAAACGTAACACTCAAATGGAGGATGATTTTGAAGTTAAACTTGCAACCTGAAAAAACGAAACTCCAGAAAAGCACTCTAAGAGGTGAACAAGATGTGGAATGAATTCCAGATGCACAAAGCGCCAACTCGTGGTCCGAAATTCATTCTACAGCAGAACATTTGCTTTGATTCAATATTTACCTTTTGCAGGAGAGGGTACTGTGGTCTATTGCAATGATTCTGAAATCATGACAGGACCTTACACAAGCCTGTTGGAAGAAACTGATCCTAAAGTGCAAAAACTGCAGTGCCTGCTTAATAACCCTGCCGTAAGGATGGAAATTGAAGAGATCATCATTCAGGTGATTGCACAGCAGCACAACATCTTGGAACGGCTGGACCTGCTGGAAGAATACCTCGGGGTAAGTGCAAAGACTCATTTTGTGGATATAGATCTGGACTGGGAAGAGATGGAAGATTCAGAAAGGCTGATGAATCCACAGAAGAAAAGAAAGGCTTTCACCCCACTTCCTGAACGCCTCTCTGAGCTCGAAAAAAAGATTTTTGAAGGGAATGTACCAAGGAGTGAAAACTCTCTTCTGAGTGGCAATAAAACGGTTGTCAGAGCAAAACTGGTAATGGAAGAATTGGAGAGGACAAAGCCTAAGATGGCTGGAAAGATTCTCACGTCCTCGGAGATCTACCTCTTCCTCAGCTCTGAAGCTGTTCCCGAGGAATGCCGTATACTCGTAAAGAGGTCCAGCAGTAGAGCCATGATCCAAACGATAATGGAAAAAGTCGTAGAGCTGTATCCCGAAAAGGTCCGAAAGAGTAAGAAGAGGAAGGGAAAAGGAACTTCTTTTTTGATTTTGATGGAAGATGATAACGATTTTTGAGCCCATAGTACTTGGTGAGTACGGTTTTCCGTACTTTACCGTATTTAGTACGTACGATCTGGCTAACCATTGAGGGGAAAAATGACATTTTTGGCAGGCTAATGACAGAAGATTACCCCATCTGAAGGGTAAAGCTGGAAAAGATAAGGAGGCTCTTACTCCAATAAGTTAAAGAGATTGACACGGTTAGCTGAGATTGTAAAAAGATTTCATGAAATTAATTGGTAGAAAATGCGTTTACCAGACTTTCTTTGAGGCTTGACCGTATGGTACTCAGTACGGAATGACTTGTGGTAATTGGCATAGAACCCCCGTCAGGATCTTACAAAACATTTTTTGAATACCGTAACCCAAGTAATTTCACTCAATATGGAACAGATAGAACAGATGGAACACTTCTAATAAGGGGGGTCTATGTAATACACAGGAGAGGGAATGAAAAATATAATTATATTTTTTTTCTATCTTTCTCTCTGTGTTTACCCCCCTACTCATTACAAGTGTTCTAACTGTTCCAAGTGTTCCCGATCAGAAATAGTTCTACAGTTCCCCTTTATCGGCTGTAAAAAAGAAAGAGGAATTATGGAGTGGGTTAATCACTTACGGATACAATAACTCAAAGGCTTCTAAACACGACCTTTCGTGCCTGTTGAAGTTCTGCATGACATTGGAATTCGAGTAACAGAAGTCAGGGAACCTTGAATCAATAGTGAAGGTATAAGCCCAATCTTCTTTATCCCTCACTGAACGACCTATGGCTTGCACAAGATACAGAGCAGTTCTGTTTATGTAAAATTGCGGATCTTGTCTCTTCCTTTCTGCTATCTGTATATCTCCCAAATAAGGGAAGGGAACCTTTATTATTATCTGAAATCTGGACGTATCAAACTTAAGATCAACTCCTTCAGCCATGGAAGGAGAACATAATACAGAGGGGATTGTATTTTCTACATGCTTTTTCAGTACTGCTTCCCGGTTTTCAGGAGTATGCCCTAAAATTCTATCCGCATATTTCGAGTGTTCTTTGATAAATCTCATATTTTTATAGGTATTGCAGTGGATAATGCCCTTTTGCTCAGGGAACCTTTTAAGGATTAGATCTATTAACTGAACTACTGAAAGCATGTTTTTTTCATAATCCTTCTCTTCTCGAGTGTTCTCATAGCTCAGATCGCAGACTTGCAGGTGGTATAACTTATTAGACTCTTTAGGGAAAACAGGAGGAATTTTGATGGTAGCATACTCATCAGGTAAAATTCCTAAATCCTTTGCCATGCACTCAAAGTCAATAATAGTAGCCGACATTATGATGTTGGTTTCCCCAAACTTGAAATATTTCTCTTTAGCGAACTTATCGATCCTTACAGGCTTGAACTCTCCCTTTATGATCTTGGGACCCTCTTGCTCTGGCTGAATTATCCAATTTTCGGGGTTTTTGGAACATTCTCCCAAAAAGAAAGAGATTGTCCATGACAATGACTCAAGTCTCTCGATCATGTTTACAAGGATTTCCAGCACTTCATCTTTCGTTTTCCCTTCACAGGCTTTTGGGATTTTGGAAGGGCATTCTTTGTCTCCGGTACCTCTTCCCGAGTTATATACAAAAGACTTTAGTTCATCTAGTTCCTTTATCCTTACGGGGAACCTCATATAAAGTTCTCTTAACCAGTTAATCCACAATGGCATTAATTTCTCTTGCCCATGCTTAATCTGGTCTCTGGCACTGAGATTTTCTATAATATAAGGAAACTTTACATCCTCAAAAGCTTCGAGAGTCTTCTCAGTTATCGAAACTGTAACAAAATTCATTATGTGCTTCTCGATGTTGTGACCTTCATCGGAAACGAGCACATTTCTTTTCCCGAAATCCCCCACAAAATTTCCTTCAGTCAGAAGGTAAGCATAATTATTAACAACGATTTCAGAATTAAGAGCCTTTGTTTTATGAAGCCAGTAATTGCATTTGTTCTGTGCTGTTGCATTTTTCTTCCAGACAAGGGCGTTTCTTTTCGCAGACGTTGCCGCAAATCTTGGAATCTCTTCTAAAGTTATCCCGTCTTGTGCAATGGGGCAGCCAGGGCATTGGAATTGACTATCATAAGTACAATCTCCCCTGTCGCAGTGAATTTCTTCCCCGGGTTTCTTACCTATTGATGCCTGTCTGCAAACAAAATTTGATCTACCTATAGCTTGAACCGCAGAACCTTCGAAATCCCTTAAATATTGCTTCTGTAAATTTTTTTGATCGGTACATATATATCCACTTTTGAAGTACTTACAAAGTGTTATTGCAACCGGGGATTTCCCACAACCAGTAGGAGCCTCAATTAGTATGTACTTTTTTCCTTCATCTAAAGCATCTGCAACGCCTTTCAGCATTAGGACTTGTTCTGGCCTGATTTGATCCATCGGAAAACAAGATATAATATCTTCATAAGTTCCCATTTTTCATCCGGCTTTATCTATGGATTCAAAGTATATAAATCTGTGAACTAGTTCTCTTGCATCCTTGGTTATTCACAATGCTATAAAAGTCAGAATTGAACAGAAAGAAACTGCAAAGGAATTAGTGAAAAAGTCTCTATTTTTCGCTTATTCTTCAGCCATTTTTACTAATTTAGATAGATTTTTGTATAAAGTGATTTCAGATTATCTGCAGGAAGGAAATCCTGGCATCGAGGGCATGAAAGTAAAATAAACCAGCCCGAAAAACAGACACAATCCGGAAAGCTCTTTTTACTCTCCCTGATCAGGTGCATTCTTTAAGTAGGGCGAGAAGTCATGGCAAATGTACCGCTGAAAAATCGGATGTACGGATATGAATTATCTGGAAGCGAATATCAGCTGATTTTTGAAAAAGACAACATGGGTTATGTCAGTTACACTGACAAGAAGAATGGAATCTTCTGTCTTGATCCTTCTACATTTTTGAACACTCCACGCAATGAAATTTACGTCATAAAGGACAGGCGGACATGCGACCTGCCACCAAAAGGAGAGCTCATAGAAACAACGGTCAGCGAAACTGAGAGATTTGATGATGTTGTCAATAACGAGATCCATTCAATAATGATTAACTATGTATCCGGCTGGCAGTTTGTAGATCCAAATGAAATACGAAGCAATCGACTGATGAACAAAGAAGAGTTCTTGGATTACATGGCAATTCCATTCGCGAAGAAAAGCAGTAAGGAGGAGAAATATTACTGGGAAGACATCGCCTTTGCTATGGGGTTGTACTGTGTATCGTCTCCGCAGTTATTTGATTTTGAACCAGGTGGGATTAATACCATCGTGATGGGAAAGGACGTAGGACGTAGCGACTGGAATATATTCAAACGGGTTGCCAATGTCGTACCGAAAGAGTTCAGGAACTCAACTTCTCGGAATTTCTATACATATCTGGAAACGTCTGAGCAGCCCTGTCCTGTGAACAGTACGGAAGTTAACCTGGCATATTTCAACATTAAGGAAGTACCCATTCATATTCCTCTACCGTTAGATGTGGAATTCAGAAGTTACCTCTCGTATAAGGATGAATTAACAGATTCATTGCCGCTGGCAAGAGGGTTCATGCTCGACGCATTGCTTTTCAAACCTAAAATATCTGACAAGCTTCAGAGACGGATTGACGAAGCAATGTATTTCGTTATGGAAGAGATCGTTCATGCAGATGCATTGCCATACCAACAAGACATAGGTTCTGTTATTCCGAAGTTGACTACTGCTTTTGCTCGCCTTGATACCAAAGCAAACGCAACGCTTGAGAACCTGAATGAGGGTAAGTTTTTATGGGCAGATTTAATGACCCGGGCAAAGCATGTCGTAACAGCAGGAGTGGATATAAACGAATTGTACCGGCAGACGCCTTATGAGATTCGATTGCTTGGAGAGCTTAAGGAGCTCAATGAGATAGGCGTTATTCTTACAATAGAAAATATCAAGAAGCACACGAAGATTCCTGAATGGGAAGTTGAAAAATCGTTAAAGAGACTGAGTACAAGCGGATACATATATTACAAGTGCGACGGTACGATAGGGATTATCGAGTTTTAACTGAAGGGTAAAAATATCTTTAATCTATCATGCTGGAGGAAAGAACAGAGCGAAAGTTCTGATAACTCCAATCATTCATCAGGTTTTTCAAAAAGTGCAGGGTAATTCTCTCTTAATGGTTTTTCTAGCTCTGGATCTAATTTTGCATTGTAAAGTGTTTTCACATTAGAAATTTAGTCAATGGGAAACCTCTCATTTGGATAAACGGAACCTTTTATCATGAAAATCCTTTACTTCTAATCCTCGCATTTTTTGAGATCTCTGAACAGTTGCTCTAGCTCTGATGGGGCTTCTAGAAGGTCAGGGTACTTTTCTTTTAGGGATATTAGGATCTCTTCATCAAATTTTGTACCCTTGAGTGTTCTCGCTGTAGATAGCTGTCCAAGTAATAAATAGCGAGCCCCTTGAAAGTCAGCTCCTCGAAGATCAGCTCCTCGGAAATTAGCTTTTATAAGGTTAGCTCCTTGAAGGTCAGCCTTTCGAAGGTTAGCCTCTCGAAGATCTGCCTCTTGAAGGTAAGCTTCTTTACCCATTACAAGGTCAGCATTTGAAAGATCAGTATCTCGAAGATCAGCTCCCTGAAGGTTAGCTCCACGAAGATCAGCCCCTTGAAGATTAGCTCCTCGAAGACTAGCTCCTCGAAGATGAGTTCTGTGTAAATCTAAACGATCGGGCTCACCAAATTCAAAGAAATACTTCCTTCTTCCTATTACAGTAAGAATTGCTTGAGTATCCAAAGATACTTGATCATGTGTTTCTCCTGTTTCAACAGGTGAGTTTTTCCTAACATAAGCTGTTAAGATCTCCATTATTGGCCAGTAATCTTTTTCAGATTCATTTGCGATTCTTTCAAGGGCATATATTCCCCCCAATCGAATCTCTATTGCTGGATTTCCTTCCTTGTCACATGCTCCTAACTGATCAACAGCTCGAGTAAAACGTTCGGTAATCTGGCCTTCTTGAGATACTTCTAAACTTTTCTGAGCATTTTTAATATTAGAATCGAGAGTAGCAAGTGCTATCTCTATATTTTTCTGAGCAGTTTCTTGGTCAGATTTTAAATTGGCTAAAGAAACTTCTAAACTTTCTTTAGCATTATTCTGGTTCGATTCAAAAGTTGATTGAGCGACTTTTAGATTACCCCAAGCGAAATAAATTCCAATTACGACAGCGATGCCACCTAAAATTTGAGCAAAAGTAGAAATTAATTGAATTGAAGTTGTACGATACTGATTAATGAAATTAGCTTTTTCAGTCACGTTAGTTATTCCTAATTGTGATACCTGATTCTCAGGATATAAGAATACCAAATAATAGCTTAAACCAGCAATAAGTAAAAGAGTAATAGAAAAAACAATAGTGGCCCATGTCAAAAATTTTTGTTGACTTGGTTTCTCATTAGCTTCCCTTGACGTCATAATCCCTTGCCTTTTCCATGAAATGTTTATTTGTCCTTAAACTGTGAACTAAAATAAACATTATCATTTATGCGCAAAGGACATCCAGATTAAAAAGCTAAACGAGAACATAGATAAGCAAGCATTCCATGTCCAAACGTTGATCTGGGGAATAGTAAACTGAATATGAAAATGTTTAACCGAAACACTCCAAACAACTAATCCAAGCTTCCATAAATCTTCCATGCCCAAGTCAATGACCCGCCAGGACACACCGAAAAGCCCGTCAAACATTTTTCGGCTTTACCGGAACCTTAAAAGGAGAGTTCGTCAGCATTACTACCTTCATAAAAATGACATATATCGTCCTTGCCGGGAATGCATTAAACCTCTGTTTTTACAAAAAGTGGCTTTAAAAATATATATTTTTTATACTCTCTATATATTCTAAAAAAGCTTCTATTTGCTTCATATGGTAACAAATAGGGATGTTTTGTATTCAGTTTGCATACAAAGTAAGAGGTTTTTGTATCCAGATGTGGTTTGAAAAACCATTATAAGTAAGATCAGGCATTTAGAATAGTACCTGGAAATAAAGATTAACTTTGCTCAATAGAGTAAAAAATGATATCTAAAGGGCACTCTTGTAGAAACTGCATGCCCTGTTCCGATGTTGCTGACTGGTCTGGAAGAGTTATTATACAATTAGTGGGTTGGCTAAGGAATGGTACCCGTGCTGGGTTTTATTTTGTTGCTGTGATGCGCTCTGCGTCGGCACAATCCCTCCTTGCACACTTGAAATAAAAATAGGATCTAATAAAGATGCATGCGAAAGGCATGCGAGCGTAATGTAAGAACTTAATAAGGTGTTAAATTGAGGGTAATATGAATGACGAGCAAAGTTTAGAAAAAATATTGTATTATTGGAAATGGACAGAAATACTAATTTTGGCGTCAACTAGCATAATACTTACAGCAAAAACATGTTATGATATCATCGTTATGGCGTAATTGAGGTACAATATAATTGATACCATGTGGGAAATACCTGATAAACTCTTTTATGCTGTATACAGCATTCCTCTTTTTTAACAATAATTAAATTAAGGTATAAGGTCAACAATGTAGTTTTATTCATGTAATAGTCGTTTGCTTACGCTTCCGGTTCTACAAGTTCCATATCATCGGCAATCATTACATATTCTACCCGGCGCTTTGCGCTTTTATATTCACTACAATTCTCCGGAAGTTATATTTTTTCCAATGAGCTTTGGAACTTGGTCTAGCAGATGAGTTGCAACTTGTGGCTGATAAGGTAGTGCATGAAGCAGTGTCCGGGCAGGTCACCCTGCCGGACTAACGAAAGCATTTCGAAGAAAAAGGTATTAACCTATTTTTTGACTTGTCTTCATTGGCAGAATCGTTCTAACATTCTTCATAGGCGTTGAACTAACTGTTCTATAGTTTCTTTGCATTTTTCTCTTTGTTCTTTGGATACTTGGATTGTTTCATTATATACTGTGTATACATATTTATCCATCTTACTAAGAGGAATCCCTTGGTTGGCAGCTACTACACCGGCACTATTAAAGTCACGAAGTTCAGAGCTATATTTAGTTTCAAATTCATTTTGGTCCTTCACGATACTGCCAATTTGCTTAAATCTGTCTGGGTGCTTCTGATATTCGGAATACATCTTTCTTGTCGCTTCAGTTGATAGAGCTTTAAATGCGTGGGCTGCACCTTTTTGTTGAGTGAAACGATTACCTAATAACAGTGCAATTTTAGGTCTTTCAATTTCGAAGTTATCAACCTTTGACGCGAATGTATATTTACCGTAAAATGGATGAAGTGTTTCTGTCCCCCATATGAGATTAAACAATCCAGTAATTGCAAAGATGGATGAATCATCGGCATTTATTGGGACTAATAGTTCCTTCCCTGCCAATATTGCCATCTGAGTGTATATGGAAAAACTTGGATTTGTATCTACAAAATATGTGCAAGGTCTTTTTTCATCAATCTGCGTTTCTGTTAATGTTTTTAGTATGGAGTGTACTTTTACCCAAGGGCGATCCTTGGAAGATAAAGGTTTTGCATCCGCTCTTTCTGAGAGTAATGGAGCAATTAACTCAAGATTTCCGTCTCCTGATAATAAATACAAATTTGTTGGAAGTTTTTCATTCATTTCATGGATACTGACAAGATAATCGTTTGGATTAATATCCACATTTTCAATACTATCAGCTATATATCCAACCACAGTTTTGGGGAATGTGTCATCAAACAATGATTGTAAATTCCTTTCACCAGTTTGCCCTCCTCCCATAAGCATCATCGAAACATTGGCTTGAGGGCACATATCAATAACTATGACATCACGATCAGGGTTCATCTCTGCATAGACGGAAGCGATATGAAAAGATATCGTACTCTTCCCAACGCCTCCCTTGTTATTCCATATTACATAGCTTTTAGTTTCCATTTTATCTCCTTTTGAAGTATGTCCAAATTTTTTCTAGATATTAGTGTATAATGTTATATAGTAAAATTTATGTACATGTTTACTTTTGTAATGTTTTAATACTACTTATTTCATTCTTTATTTTCTTATTTCCGACCCTGTCCATGAGTTATGATTGGATGGACTTAAATCTACTGTGAATTATCCTATTAGCTTTTATTGCAATTTTTTAATATCAGCTAATAATTCAGCGATTTCATCCTCAGATGGTGATTTATCTAAGTGTTGCCCGACAAACCTAAGTAGTGCACAGCGCCTAGCAAGTCTGATTTTAATCTGATTTGAAATAATATATTCTAACAACCCTTCTAAAGCTGTATTAGGTTCGTCAATAACCATGGCACAGGTAGGCATTTCCTTGAGGGTTCTGTACTTAGCCCAACCTTTAAAAAATTCTAAAACAATATGTAGCGTGGTTGAGACATCCCCACTATTGGATAAAATTTGCCAGCAACCATAATCGAAAGCAACCTCAATGCCAATATCACATGCTTTTAACATGAACACACTTTCACTAAAGTCTTTGAAAAGATCAAAACGAGCAAATTCAAAGGGATAACGTCTACATACAGATGGACGATTTTGGTAGATGCTACATTTATCGGACCCATTAAGAAGCGGGCAGGGAGCAAGAAATGTCTTAAAGGGCCCATTATCTTCAATAAGCTGTACAATCTCTTTCCCATACTCCTTAGCATCGAATATCTGTACAGATTGTAGTTTGATAGTTCTCTCTTCTATCAAAGCTTTATTACCTGCATCAACTGCCTCTAAGATTTTATAGTATTCTTTCTGCTCAAAACAAATAGGGTTGAGCTTACAACACAGAGCACTGCATTCTGAAGAGCAAGTGTATTGTTGTAATACTTCACTCGCTTTGTTCACAAGACCATCGTAGAGAGCAAATTGTTTAGTGAGCTGATTCTTTAAATGTCGTCTTTCTTTCTGGGTTTTCATAAAATCATCTTAAATACATGTTATTAGAATTATTCTAGGAAATTAAATCATCTGTTTGCGGTTTTAACTCTTACATTGAGACCTTCAGAGAGTCTAACTTTAGTTACTTTCATAATTTGTCCGCCTTTTTATAACTTAACTTTTTGTTGATGTATAATTATCCAGCTATATATTATCTGTCATTTAATATTCGCGTGACATTTTTTTTATCAGTAATCGGGCGATTTAAAATTAAATTTTTTAATTAATTAATCAAAAAAATAAGTAATTAACTGAAATAATGATCCGCAGCCTTCAGGATTTTCAATTAATATTTCAAACATTAGTAATGACAGAAAGGGATCATTTGAGCTTATCCTTATGAAAACGGAACATGTTGACGGTGGTTTATATTTACATTTTTTTGGGAAGACACTGTTTCCAACACGCTCTACACTTTCTATTTCTAAATGCAGATATGGAGAGAAAGAACACTTGGAACAGATAGAACAGTTATAATGAGTGTTTAAAACACAAGAAGAGGTGAGGGAGAAAGAAATTATAAAATTATATTGTCCTTTTCTCCCTCTTCTCCTGTGTATTATATCCTCCTTATTAGAAGTGTTCTCGGCTATAATTTGCAGAAGTACACTTAACATTGCAGCATGGTATGATCGCTTCAATTACCCTAAGGAATATCATGAGGATTCCTATTATCTAACAGCCCCCCCCTTCTACACTTAGAAAAGTTTTTAATTAATACCCTGACCCTGGTGATTTCATTGAAAAATCTGCACTCGAGGTCAAGTATACTCCTTGATGGCAGGTTCTGGATCTTCCGGCCTGCAACTAACAGTTTAAATCTGAGAATAATTTCGGAAAATAAATAATAAGTGGGAGAAATACGCCTGATAAGGTGCAGAAATGAAATCCAGAGCTTAACAGCTTGTGAATCCCTACTACTCCACAGCATCTTCGAAAGCTC
>ENA-UOOK01004379-UOOK01004379.1-fermentation-metagenome-genome-assembly--contig:-NODE-4379-length-15180-cov-3.336992_pt1 | contig 15180 bp, 12 predicted proteins | sample MGYA00245777_ERZ724023 | MGnify/ENA primary metagenome ERZ724023 (study PRJEB28704, sample SAMN03018312) | fermentation metagenome | biome: anthropogenic terrestrial biome; feature: soil; material...
TTGATGCATTGCCAATCCCCAGCCACAAAACCAGTATGGTGTAGTAGGCAAGCGGCGGAAGGGGGCGGTAAAACTCGATAATCGGTTCCAGGACCGCCCGGAATCCCGCATTGTAACCACTTAATAAACCCAGAGGAACCGCTGCAGCAGCCGCCCCCAGAAAAGCAGCCATCAGTCTGCCCAAACTCGCTCCCATATGCTGAAGCAACGTGTGGTTTTTATATCCATTCCGGACGATGTCCATAAAAGCATTCCATACCGACTGCGGCGACGGCACAAGCTTTGGATCAACCAAATGAAAAGAGGTTATGATCAGCCACAGAACCAGGATTGCAAGAACCGTCCCTGTCGTCAGAATTTTTTTATGAATCCCGGACTTATTTGAAGCGTTCCCATCCTTCCTTTGAACCGGTCCGTTCCAACCGGTTTCATTCCGTACATTCTCTTTCCTCTTTCTGCTTACACGCAAAATCGTTCAGCCCTTTGGTGAATATTGTTAAAATTATCTCAATCCGACATTTTTATTATAAATCAGCGCAATATATGTGTCAAGGAATGTCGAAACATTCCATATATGTTTCACGTTAACAGGTACACCCATATAGCTGAGCATCCCTTCCCCGCGGTGTTCGGCGCATGGGATATAAACTAAATAAGATGAATACTCTTTGTTTCAATAAAAGCCGCAGTTAATTGCAGGCAAAGACCGATAACAAGGATGATAATCTCACTGCCCGACAAATGAATATCGCGTACTCTTGATGATGTGGTCGAACCATCTTTTTTGCTTTTTACGATGGCAATATTCGCCGTTGCCCCTGCTATACAGCAAAAAGCAAGCATCTCAAGTAATCCTGACGCTTCAGTAGTATTGAACATGCGCGCCATTCGGTCAATAAAGGGCATTGAGGTGGTTGCCATCTGGAATGACCATGTTCCAATCATTACACCAAAAATGATAAACATAAGAAATAGACACCAGTATCCTGCAGGCAAATAACATTCGCTTTTTCTGGAACACTTCGCGAATAAATCAGCTAACACCATAACAACATCAAAGATAAGGTTGAAACAAAATATCTGCAAAGTGCCAAGCAGTAGATTTTGAGAGACACTCCAATTCCACAAGGGATTTGCATTTTTAATAATTCCTTCTGGCAGTAAAACATTGCTTGTAATAGCAACAATAATAAGTAGTAAAAAGCCAATAAGATAAATTGTTATTACGCGAAGCCAAGGATTAGAACTCACCATCAGCTTTTTTAGTCGTTCCATAAAATATCCTTTCTATCAATAAAATCTTACAGCAAATTATATCACCCCACCGCCACATATTCAACGAAAACCGAAAGGAGGTCAACCCATAGCAATTTACCATTGCAGCATCAAAATCATCAGTCGCGGCAAAGGCAAGTCGGCAGTTGCAGCAGCGGCTTACAGGGCAGATTTTGCGGCAGGAACAGCGGATGCTTTATTTAAGAACGTATTACGCCAAATACTCGTTTTGTGTAGCGACAACAGTGCTGTAAAATCCGTCATCCGTTTTACCCAACACAACAAGTTCTCCGTTATCAATAAAGTGCTGTATTCTTTTTGCAATAAAAACATCACCTGTAAGAATTCCTTGTTTTCCTAAAGCACTGCCGATAATATGCGCTATTTTACAAGTATCTTTCGGAAATTCTTTTCTGATTAAATTATCGTAATAGCTTATATCAGCATTGATTACAGAACCATTTTCAACAACCCGTAACAACGAATTTTCGGATTTCAGAAGCTGCCACCTGTTGGCTAAATCAGTGACTTCTTTTCCCGTCAGCACCTTTTCTCTATATAAAAAAGTCCCGTATAACTGAGGCTCAACTTCACCCCACCCACGATATTCCACGATACAATTATCTTCTCCTGTAATTCTTCTGGGTAATTCAACAATATGAATTTCTGTTTGGCTCTCCTTTAATAAATCCGCAATAAACAATAAGCCGCACTGTGCATCTGGAGTATCATCTAACCAAACTCTTATTTGGGATGGATTTGATTTTAGCTTTTGCAAATCTTTAACACAGTTAATCCAGAATTCATCTAAAGATGTTTCCATATCTTCTTGCTCATCATATCTGTCAAAGGAAAACATTGAGCGAATATATTCTTTTCGTGGACAATCTCCCAAACAAATTGCCCGCAACCTATGATTCCGAATCTGATAATATTTTTGCTCATTTGCAAAACTCCTGACGGAATAATTTATTACTTCAATCATAACAATTCATTATCCATGATTGCTCACAGAATTTAACAATTTTTTTCTTATATATAACTTTATATTCTGTTTTCTGAAAAGATCCCAGCAAAAAGTCGTTTGAAGGTAATAATTCATTGGAAATGCAAAGAACTTTTACAGGAGATACGATATAATGAAAGACCTGGAAGGAAAGCGGGACGGCATCTGTTTGCTAGATATAAACAGGGAAGCAGAGGAATATTGATGGAAAAATTGATAAACCGGCAGTTTGTTGACAAGCTGCAGGTCTTTGTGTTTGCAGAGCGCCAATCGCTCGGCCAATATGCTGCGCGGCAAACAGCTGCCAAAATCAGAGAATTTCTTTCACAGCAGGCAATCGTGCGGATGATCTTTGCCGCCGCGCCTTCTCAGAATGAATTTCTCGACTGCCTGGCATGTGCTCCCGACATTGATTGGGAAAGAATCCATGCCTTTCACATGGATGAATACATCGGATTACAGGAAAATGCTCCGCAGAGTTTCGGACGGTATCTAGCCTGTCATCTGTTCGAACGGGTTCATCCGGGCCGGGTAGAATATATCCGATCCGGCAATGACATTGACGCGGAATGCAGGCGTTACGGCGCGTTGATTCAGGAGGCTCCCGTCGATATCGTATGCATGGGAATCGGAGAAAACGGGCATATCGCGTTCAATGACCCGCCGGTGGCGGATTTTGACGATCCTGACGTTATAAAACCCGTCAATCTGGATATGGCTTGCCGTCGTCAGCAGGTCCATGACAAATGCTTTCCTTCCCTGGATAATGTTCCGACACAAGCGCTTACTTTGACTGTTCCCGCCCTTTTTTCAGGGCGTTGCCTGTACTGCATGGTGCCGGGCGCGACGAAGCGTGAGGCTGTATGCCATACTTTGCGGGATACCATATCGGAAGCTTGTCCGGCCACCGTTTTACGGAAACATCCGAACAGTATGCTTTTTGTTGATACCGATTCCTTTGGGGAGGACACTCTATGAGCAAGATGGAGCTGCCATCGTCTTAATTAGCATCCTTTAAGACGGGCAGGCCCCGTTTGTGAAATAAAAAGCAGAATGGAGAGCAGAAAAATGAAAATTGGAATTATCGGTACAGAAAATTCTCATGCAATGGCTTTTTCAAAACTGTTGAATCTTCCTGATCCGAACACCGGAAAAGTCCGGTATGAAGACGCCCGCGTTGCAGGAGTGTACGGACCAGATATGGAAACGGCACAGGCAATTATGGACATGACCCATGTGGATTTTATTGCAGGCGGGCCGGAGGACTTCTTCGGCAGGGTTGACGCCATGATGATTACCTGCAGACGCGGTTCAGAGCACTATCAATATGCGATGCCGTTCATCAGGAAGGGAATTCCCTGCTTTATCGACAAGCCGTTTACAACGGATTACGAGCAGGCGGCTGAGCTGATCGGCAAGGCAAAAGAAAATCACGTGCCCCTCAGCGGAGGCTCTGGCTGCAAATATGTCTATGATGTGTTAATGCTGAAAAGGCAGGTGGAGAATCTGGTTGCAGAAAATAAATTTATCACCGCCTCCATGAACTTTTCCTTGGTAATGGACAGCGTATACGACGGATTTTTCTTTTACTCATCTCATCTGACGGAAATGGCTCTGGCTGCCTTTGGCTATGATATGAAAAGCGTAAATGCCTTCGAAAAAAACGGGAGCGTTATCACCGTAGCACATTACGAAAATTTTGACATTACCCTGAATTATACTGACGGTTCGCATGACTCCTCCTGTATTATTTTTTCAAAGGAGAGAAACTTTTACAGGCAAATCGATATTTCCATGCTCTTTGAGCATGAGATGGATCATTTTATCAACATGCTGAAAACAGGCAAAATGCAGACCAGTTATGAAGATCTGATAAAGCCGGTGGCTGTTTTGGTTGCCGTTAATGAGTCTTTTAAAACAGGAAAAGAAGTTGCCATAAAATAATTCATAAAAACAGAACGAAGTTGCTTTCAAATAATGAGCCCATCCTGATTGACATAGCAGGATGGGTTCATATTGGAAACAGGAAAAATGAAATGCTTTTGCGGCGCCTACGATATCATGAATCCCGCTTGATCTGATGTTTTTGCATTTTAATTTGTCAATGGGCGGCTGCACTGATAAAATAAACGTACAAAATACTTGAGCAGCAGTAACAGTTCTCTTAAAATTCTCTTATTTCTGCAAAAATAAAATTTTTGTATAGAGACCCCGTAACAAGAATTTTTATAAATCTACCTTTGAGTGTCATCCGAAATGCTTGGACTTGTATTGTCTACAATCGTCCATTCGCCGGTATCTTCATCTTGCGTTAGATAGAAGTACTGCTCTATGCTGCCGTCGTCCAAAAAAGTCGCGGTATGATCGTACTCAGCATAGTATTTCGCCCATACAACAACAAAATGATTTTGCAAATATTCGTCTGTCCAGCCTCTGCTTTCTGCCAGGTCGCTGCCCAAATACCTTTGAGTGACGCGTTTGGTCTCTGCCTCATCTATTTTTATTTCTTCGATTTGTACTTTTAATGTGTACTCTTTGTCGATTTGATTTTCGATTGCGCTTCTTACAGTTTCTGTCGGGTCTGTGGAGGGCTTCTGAAACCATGGATCAAACAATCCTAGTTCGTAAGCCGCAAATCCGCAAAGCGCCAATGCTGCTATAATGACAGCAGCTAAAGCGAGGGTGCGCCTCCAGTTTCTAATTCTCCTTTGTGTACTTTTCGCAGAAGTTATATCTATAGTATGATGTTCCTTTGCTTGTATGATATATCTGTCTTCAATCATTTCTAATGCGTCGAGAATATGGTTGGCGTTCATTCAACTCCCTCCTGTCTTAAATAGAAAAGCAATTTTGCTCTTGTTCTGTGAAGCATGGATTTGACCTTACTGTGGCTAAAATCAAATTCCCGGCTAATCTGGTCAATAGAATCCAAGTACCAGTAGCGACATATGAAAACCGCTCTTTCCGTGTCCGGCAATGCGGCAACAAATTGGTTCAGCGTCCGCGCCAATTCCCGTGCGATGATTTCATCCTCTGCGGCAGTATTTGCCGGGACACATTCTTCCAGTTCATCAAGAGCAAGCGCCACTTCGCCCCCGCCGCGCTTATCTCTGCTTTTGTCCCTCCATTTTTTCAAAGATATACGCCGGGTAATCTTTCCCAGAAATGTCGACAGGGTGGATGGGCGGTACGGCGGCATACTGTTCCATGCGCCAAGGTATGTATCATTCACGCTTTCTTCCGCATCCTCTGGATTCGTAAGAATATGATAAGCAATGGTGTAACAGTATTTCCCATACTTTGATGCTGTTTCAGTTATTGCGTGTTCAGAGCGCGTCCAGTATAACTCTACTATGCTGCTATCCTCCATCCTTTCACCTCCCAGTCTTGTGTTAGGCCTTTCATCTATCTACTTCCCATTTTGAATCTTTGGTTGCATAAAATTGATAAAATTTTTGTATCACTGATTTTGCACCGGAAATAATACACCATTTTTTATTCTATATCATTACTCATCTGTTGGTTGTCTATCTCATTTATTTGGTATTGGTAGTTGCTTTCCTATGTACCATGCGCATTTCCCGCTGCCTTGCGTCGGCAAAAACGGTAACGCTATTCTGATGGCTTCATCTCCGGCTCGCCCCACGATAAGCTGACAGCGGCGACCCTGTCGCCCGGTTGCAGTTTCTGAGGCTTTATGAAATGTTTCTCTTTTCCTTTCTCTTCAATACAAATTTCTGAGCCGGATAATTAAATTCTGTCAACAACTTGTCAGGCTCAAAACCAAAACGCTGATACAGTGCTCTTGGCGCATTTCCTTTGGGATCTCCTTCGCGAAAGGTGGTGACGCTGACATCGCCTTCGGGCATCAGCCGCAGCATTTCGGCGATCAGTGCCGAAGCAATGCCATACCGGCGATAATCCGGGTGCACCGCCATGCAGGATAGGCAATGCTGATTCGGGGAAAACAGGAGGGCCCCGACGATTTTTCCGTCTTCTTTCACACACAGCGCGGTTTTTCTGGCAATGTTTTTTTTAAGCGTTTCCGTATAATCTTCTCTGTCAAGACCGGGGAAATCGTCTGCGACCATATTTACGAGTGTAAGCCAACGGTCAACATCTTCCTTGCCCGCAAAGCCTGCGCGGACAGACAGGTCTATTAGGCTTTTTCCCTGTGCCAGCGGGCCAAAAATATGATCGCACCAGTCGGCAAGCTTTTTTGCAAACCAGTCTTCCTTTGTCCAGCTCTCCCAGTGCAGGATGATGCCAAGCAATACATTCAGCGCAAATAAACAGTCCACTGCGTAAAAATCAATCTTCCTGTCGCTTGCCGTTTCGTATCCTTCTGCAATGGCATGCCGATGGACGCTTCCGCTGACGACGCAATAAAGGCAGCCGATATCCATCATGGGATGGCTGTAGCCGCTCAGTGAAAAATCAATGGGAGCAAGCCCCGACTCGGTAATCAGCATATTGGACAAAGACAGGTCGGAGTGAACAAGAATAAATTCATTTTCCGCGGCATGCAGAAAATCTCCAATGATATTGAGAGCGGCATTCAGCACTTCATAGCGGACGGAAACGATCAGTCCGGACTTCGACAGATCGGTAAGCTTTCGAGCCAGCCGGACACACATCCTCCCGTCGTAGCGGATAGATGACACCGGGGGAAAGTTTCGCGAAGCCAGATGTAGTTTTGCGGTCATCGCGCCGATTTTACGGCAAAGCGCAGGCGACAGCTCGTTTTTATCAACGGTATGCCCCTCCAGCCAGGTGAGAACTGTAGCGGGAGTTCCGTCTCTAAGCAGGGTCACAAGGCAGCCTTTTTTATTGCGAACAGGCGTCTGGACATGCATGTCGCATTTTTTCAGATACGCCAAAAATGAAAGCTCGCTCCGGTACAGTTCTGTACGGTCAAAGCCCTCGTACAGCGGATCGGTCGTAAATCCGTCTTTGTGTTTATGGATCCGCAGCAGATATTTTCCATCCACACAGTAGGTCCTGTTTTCGTTATGGCGGATAAGTGTTGTATCACTGTCTGAAAGGCCATAGCAGGTAAGTGCCTCTTCCAGTATCTGCCGTCCGGGATCTGAACATAAAATATCCGTCATTTTCTACCCCTTTCAAAAGGCCATGTTTTTATTTTTTTATTGCTTCAGCCTATTTTATTAAATCCTTTCTATTCGTAATCGAAGATAATCATTTCGGGATATGTCGTACCTTTTTATCCTCCGCAGTTTTTACAACATCATAGATTGAAAAGGGTAGCGTCGCGCTGCTTTTCGCAGGAAACTATTCAGCCGTTTTCATCATTTTACCAGATTTTACAAGGCTAATCAACATATTGAGAAATGATTCCTTTTATAGCGGAGCCGGGAAATCTGGATTTGTTATTAAGCAATCATAATAACAAAATATTGGGCCTACCGGCATGTCGGCAGGCCTTTTGTGGGAAGAGGCAGTACTTTGAGCAAAGCAAATCCTTCTTGCCGATTTATGCTGAAAATCGGTGTAGGAATATACCAAAAGCCCTGCTGATAAGATTTGTGCGTAGCAGTCTGATGGCAGCGAGCTGGGCCTATACTCTGTACCGTTTTATCGTTTATCAGTAGATTGGTAATGGCGTTGCCGCCCAACGGGAAAATCAGAAATAGCGTACGCTTTGTACTCAGCTACGTTGAAATCAGCCCATTAAAAAGGATATGGTTTTTCCTACTCCGGATGGTGTTTCAGCTCATCTAGAATAACAAGAAATTCCGGGTTTTCTTTCAAAAAGAAAAAGCTGGGATTTTCCCCTATCATCTGACAGGCGCAGTTGTTTAAATAGCTTTTAGATGATGTGGAAATCGAGGCCATTTCAATGCTGTCATAGAAAGGGCTTGTTTTTACCGTCTCAGAATCATAGGGCATCTGAGCGCATTTCACAAAGTCATGAAGCGCGTCCAGCGTTTCTTCTGTCTTTTCCTGTTCCGCATAGAGTTCTGCAATCATCAGGTAATGATTTAAATCCTGGCCGTAGAATTTATTCCGTTCAAACATCTCTGAAAGCTGCAGACTAAGGTTTTCCATTTGAAGCGCAAGGGGATAGTCCTTTTCCCTTTTCGCTATTTTCGCCAGTGTTCCAAGGGCAATGTCGCAGGCTGCCGTGTGGGAGGCAAGCAAATACTGCGCGGTCTGTTTTGATTTTTCATAATCCCCCATGGCGAAGTAGACGGAAACCTTCATCTGGTTGGGCTCAATTACGGAATGGTGGATTTTCTCAAGTGCCTTTAAAGCATCCTCATATCGCTTCTGCTGAGTCAGTAAGGCACTGAGACTATGCCAGGCGGCCTCCTGAATCTGAATGTCCTCACTTCCGGCAGCCTCCTGCATGAGTGCCGCCGCGCGTTCCAATAGTTTAAAGGCGGCATCTTCCGTTCCGGCGCAGGGTGTATGCATCATGAAAACACTGCCCATGCGCAGCTTCAAAAGCGGACTGTTCGGGTATTCTTTTAGATATTGCTCACTTAAAGTGAGCGCACTTTCACAGGAGGCTGTTTCAAACTCCTTTGCGCACTTGCCGCAGATATCCATGATCTGATCCTCTGACAGCTGCGGTACAAACCCCAGCAGGCCATCCACCGTGCTGCCCAGCAGCCGGGCAATGGGAGCAAGCAGGGTAATGTCCGGATATGCGCTGCCGGTTTCCCACTTTGACACCGCCGCGATGGATACCCCAAGTGTAGCAGCAAGCTGCTCCTGTGTCAGACCCATGGTTTTTCTTTTATTCTGAATATTTTTACCGATGGATAATTCCATATCGTTTCCTCACTTTCTGCATGAAGGCCTTCCAATAATCAGTATAGCCTTTTATGCAGAATGCCGCAATGGAAGCGTATTTGAGTTTTTCCTTTTAGCGTTTAACCGCAGGTTGAAAAATTCAACTGAAACTGGGGCGCGGCTGGTGGGTGGGCACACAGCAATCCCGCCTTATTCTCACCCCAACATCGCCCGCCCGGAAAAGCCGGAGTAGAAATTCAAGAGAGAAGTCAGGAGAAATTACGTAAGATTTCGGTTAAATGCACTTCAAGGTTAAGGGAAAGTTTTCCTGTCAAGACAGCACCGGTCAGTTTGCGTGCCATTACCCTTCAAACGCGTTCCTCTTTCCGTTTGTATCGCCAGTAAAGCAATAAGAGTTGTCAATGCCGGAATATCGTGCATTCCATTGCAGAATTGCCTCATCAGATAGGCTTCTTGCGGATACAATATTCTTTCGAAAAGCCTCATAGTTCCTGAACCGTGCATGATTGCAATCAAGAAAAAATGTCACGGTTTTCAATATAGCAGCCCGGGGCCATTATACACGCTTCCTATGTGTTCTGCTTAACATTAAAAGACCAAAGCAGCCGAAAATGGATTATAATTCCTTCATTTGTATTTCCTGTCATACAGTAGCGCTGCGTTCAGCACAACCAGCACCGATCCGGCATTATGCACCAAAGCGCCGCTGACCGGATGGAGCACCCCTGCTACCGACAGCAGAATAGCAAAAAAGTTTATCGCCATCGACAGGGCAATGTTGAACTTTATAGTGTGAACCGTAGAATTGGACAGCTTTTTCAAATAGGGAATTTTTGCAATATCATCGCCGATCAAAGCAATGTCCGCCGCCTCGACAGCAATGTCGCTGCCCATACTGCCCATCGCTATGCCAACATCGGCGGTTTTCAGCGCAGGCGCGTCATTTACGCCGTCGCCGATCATGCAAACTTTATGCCCCTGAGCCATAAGCTCGTTAATGCCGCGTACCTTATCAGTGGGAAGCAGCTCCGCTTTGACGGAATGAATACCAACCTTTTCGGCAAAATATTTAGCGGTTTGTGCGTGATCGCCCGTCAGCAGAACAACATCGGTGTTCATAGAATTCAGCTCTTTGACCATATTTTTTGCGGTATCCCGCAGGGTATCCGAAAGAGCAATTACTCCCACTAAGAACTTGCCTCTGGACACAAGGATAATTGCCTTTCCTTCTGATCGAAAGCGAGACAGGGTAATGGCAACGTGTTCCTCAATAGGGATCCCATTCTCTTTCAGGTATGCCATGCTGCCGCACAGAAATTTTTGCCCGTTCACCGCCGCCCGGATTCCTTTTCCCGGTATCATCTGAAAATCATTGGCGGTTTCGGTCAACACTTCCTGCTTTTTGGCGCAGTCTACAATTGCCTTTGCCAAGGGATGCTCTGAATAAGCCTCCACAGAGGCGGCTAAACCCAGCAGACGATCCTGATCCATATCTTCAACCAGAGGATATATGTCACTGACGGTAAGCGTTCCATGGGTCAGGGTTCCCGTTTTATCAAACGCGATGCAATCCACCCTTCCCATATTTTCCAGCGCTTCGCCGGACTTTATAATAACGCCGTGTTTGGTGGCCTGACCGATTGCGGCCATGATGGAGGTGGGGGTAGCCAAGGCCAGCGCACAGGGGCAGAACACAACCAGTATGGTAACAGCCCGAATTAATTTTCCAGTGACGATAAGAGTGATGACCGCGATAGCCAGCGCGATAGGGACAAGCCATGTCGCCCATTTGTCCGCGATCCGCTGCATGGGAGCCTTATTGCTCTCCGCGTCTTGTACCATACGGATCAGCTTTTTCAGAGAGGAATCCTCACCGACTTTGGTCGCCATGATGTCGATTGCCCCGAAGCGGTTGATTGTGCCGCAGAACACACTGTCTCCCGGCTGCTTATCCACAGGCAGAGATTCGCCGGTCATAATGGATTGGTCAACCGATGTTTTGCCGGTCATGATTTCACCGTCCACCGGAATTGCTTCCCCGGGCAGAACACGCAGAATATCGCCCTGCCTGATCTGCTCAGCCGGAACTATTTCTTCCTGCCTTTCCGGCCCGCCGATTACGATCCTTCTGCCTTGGACAGGCGTAAGGCTGATAAGCTGTTTTAAGCCTTTTTTAGCCCGTTCCACTGTTTTTTCCTCCAGGATCGCGCCGACCGCCATGATGAAGGCGACCTCACCCGCGGCGAACAACTCTCCGATTGCGATAGAAGCAATCATTGCAATAGAAATCAGCAGCGCGGAGGAAATCCATTTTTGGAAGATAAGCCGCGTGATGGCAAGGTATAAGAGGGGAAAGCCGCAGATTACCACTGTGACCCATGCGGGGTCAACGGGAAAATCCGTGCCGGTTAGAAGCAATATCAGGCTCGTCCCCAGAAAAACAGCGGCTGCAATGGTCATGGGAATGCTGTTAAAAAGATCGTTGACTTTTTTTATCATGCTGCACCGCCTTTATCAAAAACTACTTTAAGAACTTTTCAATCGCGTTGTTCAAATCCTCCAGGACCTTTTTATTGCCGCTTTCCACGGCGTCCACGACACAGTGGTCAATGTGATCCTGCAAAATAATCCGGCCGATGTTGTTAATGGCAGAGCGTATCGCGGAAAGCTGGATGAGGATTTCGCTGCAATCCCGGCCTTCCTCCACCATTTTTCTGACAGACTGCATATGCCCTGTCACGCGGGAAATACGGTTGATTACCGCCTTGGTCTGGCTATGGGGATGATGCTCATGTGCTGCAGATTCCATAAAATTCTCCTTCTTTTACCTTAAAAGGCTATAAAACAAATATTCATATCCCCCCACGGGGGATATGAATATTTTATAATATCATTCCCATCTTGTCAATGGGACACGGTATAATCGTTTCAAAGTATAAAATAATGTTTGCCGAAAAGAAACGGTCTGTCTCAAATATGCCATTGCCCGCAAAAAATGAAGGGATTTTTTACGGCAAAGGCGAACATCGACAGACTGTTGGGCGATATACGGGAACAGGCAGATATGTCGAAGGAAACTCAGCGGCGAAGCCATCACAAACGGGATCATATTTTTCATACTGTACAATCCGTGCCACATAAAATGATACCAGACAAAAATTCGTCTGGTGTTTTTTTATGCTCCAGATCAGTTGAAAGGATGCCGATCCAATGGCAAAACGGCGTTTTGTACTTGTGGAAGTCAAAGCAGATGAGCAGTCGGAGAAGCAATTTAATCCTCAGGTGTTCCTGCACAATTACCAGACCGCGCTGCTTTTGTCGCTGCTGGAAAAGAGCCTTCTGACGCAGTGGCAGTTCGATCGGTGCCTGGAAGAGCTGCAAAAACAGGCGGTCTCAGGCTAAAGAGCACAATGCCGACCGACATGGAATGGTAAATTGGAATAAGGGCAATATCGGGTCTATACAGAAGAAGGGAAGATCCCTTTTACCGCCTCATCCTCGACAAGATGTCAGTTGACGAGAACAGCAGCTCAATCTCCTGCAGCATGGCGCTTTCAATTTGCCGGCAGAACGGCGGATGGAAAGCGTCATACTTTCTTTCGGAAAAAAGTGGCGTAACCTCACTAGGTATAAGGAAGTTTAAATGATTTTTTATACAGCACTTCTTTTTCTGGCCTTGACGATAAATGACAGCTCAAAATTCTTTGTCTTATAAGGCGAATAGTACCCGGATGAAAACTCCGCCGGACGTTCAAGAGTTTCCCGGTTTGTTTCTTCAACAACACGTTTCACCAGAAACCCGGCATCTGCAAGCGCGTTAACATAGGTCGAAAGCCTGCGGTTTTGTACCGTGACAGGCTGGCCTTGCTGTATATAGGAAAAATCCCCGTCATGAAGATAAGAGCCTGAGAAAATCAGCTTGCCATCCTTTTTGCCGCGCAGGTGGGAAAAAGATGAAGTTCATTTTCAGTGGGAGTCAGGCAGCCATATGCTGGCAGCGCGGTCGTTCCAAACCACGAGTCGGCCATGGCGTCCCAGCTTTGCTTGTTTTGTGAAAGCGTTTCATTTTTTGTTGCCATTTTTTCGATTGCTCCTTCCATGGATTATTTCCAGAATTTTTGCAATACGTTTGTCACCTGTGCAGCACTGGTTACAGATTTCGCCCCTTCCCAGTGAGGCGGGAACAGCGTACGGTAACGGCCGGTGGAATAGCGGCTGTCAATCAGGAGCACGACACCTCTGTCGTTTTCGGTGCGGATAACCCTCCCTGCGGCCTGCAGCACCTTGTTCATACCCGGAAACTGATAGGCATATTCAAAGCCCATTCCCTGTGTAGCGGCATAATAATCCCGCAGCGCGTCCTGCTCCGGCCCGATCTGCGGCAGGCCCACGCCTATAATGACGGCCCCGATCAAACGCTCTCCCGTTAAATCAATCCCCTCGGAAAAAATTCCGCCCAGCACGCAGAAAACCACCAGCGTTTCCTTTCTTTCCGCTTCAAACCAGGCTAAAAACTGTTCACGCGCAGCTTCATCCATGCCGGGCTCCTGGATATGGACGGCAATATCCGTACAGCGCCTGGAAAATGCGCCGGCTACATCCTGCATATACTGATAAGATGGCGCAAACACAATATAATTTCCCTGTTTAGCGGTTACCGCTGCGGCAATCATTTTGCAGACATCCGGCAGAGTGCCCGCCCGGTCGGCGTATCTTGTACTGATGCGATCTGCCACCAGCAGACAGAGATTCTCTGTAGGGAACGGGCTTTTCAGGAAAACGCGTTTTGCATTTTCACCACCGCCAAGAGTTTTGATAAAATAATCCACCGGGGAAAGCGTGGCGCTGAAAAGCACGCTTGCGCGTCCCAACGCCATGGAGGCATCCAAAAACGGCGATGCGTCAAGGCATAAAAGCCGCAGATTTATCTCGCTGCCAAAGACGGAAATCATAGTGACAAAATGCTCGTCATACAGCTCGGCAATCTTCAGAAAGAACCGGGCGTCAAAATAAAGAGAAAGTACCTCCGCATGCAGCTCGCCGTCCCGATGCTCGTCCAGCCAGTCCTCGGCGGCAGCCACAAATTTTATGACACCCTTTATAAAATCCTCGGAGTATTCCTGCTGCACCAGCTGATACGTTTCAGAAGCCTCGCACTGATGGCGCAGTTCAATAAAAAGGTCGTTTATCTTTTTCAGTGCGTTTCCCAGCTTGCGCGCCGTTTTGCCAAGCGCCTTTTTAACGGCGTAAAAACCGCTCTTTTTAAGAGATGCTGAATACATGTCTCTCGAACGGTCCACGAGGTTATGGGCTTCGTCTACCAGAAAGATAAAATCGCCGCCCTCAGCAAAAAAGCGCTGCAGATTGACCACTGGATCGAATAAATAGTTGTAATCGCAGATAATGCAGTCGCAGAACAGTGTCAGGTCCAGCGCCAGTTCAAACGGGCACAACTTGTTTTCTTTTGCGTAAGCGGTAATATCCTCCCGCGTAAAACGGTCATGCTGCTGTAAAAAGGTATATAAAGCCGCATTGATGCGATCGTAATAACCGTCCGCATAAGGACAGGATTCCGGCGTACAGTTTCGCTCGCTAAGCAGACAGATCTTGTCTTTTGCCGTCAGGGTAATCGCTTTCAGCCGCAGGGAATCGCCGCTGGATGCCTGCATCCGCGCCAGCACGTCTTCCGCAGCCTGTCTTGTTATCGTTTTTGCTGTAAGGTAAAAAATACGTTCCCCGTTTCCCAGGCCCATCGCTTTGAGAGCGGGAAACAGCGTGGATACCGTTTTGCCGATACCCGTTGGTGCACCCGCAAACAGGCGGCCCTTGGCGGTTATGGTGCGGTATACCGCACCCGCAAGCCGGTACTGTCCCTCACGATAGCCGGCAAAAGGAAACTTCAGCGCCTGTAAAGAGACATCCCGCAAAGCCTTCCAGCCAGAAGAAAGCTTTGCCCACGGGCTATAAAGATGCAACGTGTCAGTCAGAAACTTTTCCAGTTCGGCGGCGGCAAATTTTTTGCGGTGGCGCACGATTTCATGGCTGACGCCCCGGTCGCAGATGATCCGCACGGTGATCTTCTCGTGCTCGATGACGGACTCGTGCCCTCTGGCGATGAT
>ENA-UOOK01004381-UOOK01004381.1-fermentation-metagenome-genome-assembly--contig:-NODE-4381-length-15179-cov-3.511769_pt1 | contig 15179 bp, 11 predicted proteins | sample MGYA00245777_ERZ724023 | MGnify/ENA primary metagenome ERZ724023 (study PRJEB28704, sample SAMN03018312) | fermentation metagenome | biome: anthropogenic terrestrial biome; feature: soil; material...
GAGAGAATCCTCAGCCTCATCGCACCAAGAACCTGCGCCATCTGCGGCGGACGGCTGGCACCGGGAGAAGATATGATCTGCTCCTCCTGCAACTATTCCCTGCCCCGGACTTATCAGTGGCAGCATCCTTACGACAACGAGATGGCAAAGACTTTCTGGGGGAAGATCCCCGTGGAGCGTGCCGCTGCCTGGATCTACCACCATGGCGGATCCCAGGAAGCACGCATGATCTATGCCTTGAAATACCAAGGGCACCGGGAATTCGGGGAATTCATGGGGAAGATGGTTGCTGAGGAGATCGCTCCCTCACATTTTTTTGAAGGCATAGATGCTATCGTACCCGTCCCCTTAGCCCGAAAGCGCCTGCGCCAGCGCGGCTATAACCAAAGCGATGAAATCGCCAGAGGCATCAGCGAGAGCACGGGCATCCCCGTATGGGACAAGATCATTACACGAAGCCGGTTCATCACCAGCCAGACCGAGAAGGACCGGTGGGAACGCGCAGACAATGTAGAAGGACTGTTCCAGGCTCATCATCCCGGGCAGGTTCGCGGTTGTCATCTTCTGCTGACGGATGACATCTGTACGACCGGTGCCACGCTTACTGCCTGTGCCCGGGCACTCCAGAAAGCCGGAGGGAAGGAATTCAGTATTCTGACCTTAGGATATTCAAAGAGTTAAAAGCACTATTCCCGAATTCTAAAAAGGAACGGTCATCATCCAAAAAATGCAAATTAGTCTCTCTCAAGACCTTTTATTGAGAAAAGTATTGTACCTTTGTACGGAAATCTATATCACTTCTAACATTTATTATGGACAACTTAAAAAAAGTTTTTGCACTAAAACTTCTTCAGATCAAGGCCATCAAGTTACAGCCCAACAATCCCTTTACATGGGCGTCCGGCTGGAAGTCACCCTTTTACTGTGACAACCGCAAGACCTTGTCTTATCCCACCCTCAGGACATTCGTCAAACTCGAATTCGCACATATCATCCAGGAACAGTTTCCTGAAGTTGAAGCCATTGCAGGCGTCGCTACAGGAGCAATCCCCCAGGGAGCTCTTGTCTCCGATGTGCTCAACCTGCCCTTCGTCTATGTCCGTTCGAAGCCTAAGAACCATGGCCTTGAAAACCTGATTGAAGGTGAACTGAAACCAGGGACGAAAGTAGTGGTCCTGGAAGACCTCGTCTCCACCGGCGGCTCATCCCTCAAGGCTGTTGAGGCCCTCCGCAAATACGGCTGTGAAGTCATCGGAATGGTCGCCTCTTATACCTACGGATTCCCGGAAGCGAAGAAAGCCTTCAAGGATGCTGGCGTCCAACTTTATACGTTGACGGATTATGATCATGTCGTGGCTGAAGCGCTGGAAACCGGCTATATTGCCGACAGCGATGTGGAGGTCCTGCATAAATGGCGCAAAGATCCGGCAAACTGGAAGAAGGAATAACCGCACAACTGTTGATCACTAGAATAAAAACAATTTTCACCCCTGTCTCAAGGGATAATCCCGAGAAAGCAACATGATAAAGATCGAAAGCAGCGTCAAGCAGATACCCTACGCACAAGAGACTGTCTACAAGAACCTCAGTGACCTGAGCCATCTGGAACGGCTCAAAGATAAAATCCCGGCAGATAAGGTCGGGGAGGTGTCTTTTGACCGTGACAGCATCACTTTCAAAGTCCCCATGGCCGGGCAGGTCACCATGCAAGTGGTGAGCCGGGAAGAACCGAAGACCATTAAGTTGGAAACTGTAAAGAGTCCGGTTCCTCTCACCTTCTGGATACAGCTCCTTCCCACGGAGGAAAACGCTTGTAAGATGAAACTCACGGTCAAGGCTGAAGTCAGTCCTTTCCTGAAGGGAATGATCCAGAAACCTTTAGAAGAAGGCCTGGAGAAAATGGCCGATGCTCTGGCCGTTATCCCCTACGAAGAAGAATAAGACTACCTCCCTGTTTTTGACAAGACAGCCCTTGGCATAGTTTCTGGAGAACCAATAACAGAATTTAAAACGGCCTTACGAGATCCCCCCGCAAGGCCGTAACGGTATAACAAGAGAGCCCGGCTTACCTGGAAGTCGTTTGCGGAAAAGCCGGAGAACATCAATTTAAAGAGAGACGATTATGGCGAAAAAACTTTGGGAAAAAGGTTATGAAATCAATAAAGAGATAGAAACCTTTACAATCGGACATGACCGGGAGATGGACCTGTACCTGGCCAAATATGATGTCCTGGGGTCCATGGCTCACATCACGATGCTGGAATCCATCGGTCTTCTGACAAAAGACGAACTCAGCCAGCTCCTCTCTGAGCTCAAGAATATCTACAGGATCTGTGAACGCGGAGAGTTCAAGATCGAAGAGGGGGTGGAGGATGTCCACTCACAGGTAGAGCTCATGCTGACCCGCCAACTCGGAGACACGGGCAAGAAAATTCATTCCGGGCGAAGCCGTAACGACCAGGTCCTGCTTGACCTGAAACTCTTTACCCGGCATGAACTCAAAGAAGTCGTGGACCATGTAAAGATACTATTTGACGAACTCATCCAGAAGAGCAACCAGTACAAGGATGTCCTGATGCCAGGCTATACCCATCTCCAGATAGCCATGCCAAGCAGTTTCGGACTCTGGTTCGGCGCTTACGCCGAATCACTGGCAGATGATATGTTCTATCTGCTGGCCGCCTACCGTATGGTTAACCGCAACCCCCTGGGCAGTGCTGCAGGCTATGGCAGCAGTTTCCCTCTCAACCGTTCCATGACCACCCGGCTTCTGGGATTTGACTCCATGGACTATAATGTCATCTACGCCCAGATGGGCCGTGGAAAGATGGAACGCAACGTATCCTTCTCCCTGGCAACCGTGGCGGGAACACTCGCCAAACTCGCTTATGATGCCTGCCTGTTCAACTGTCAGAACTTCGGTTTCATACACCTTCCCAAAGAGTGTACGACAGGGTCAAGCATCATGCCCCATAAGAAAAACCCCGATGTCTTCGAACTGATCCGGGCCAAGAGCAACAAGATCCAGAGTCTGCCACAGCAGATCATGATGATCATGAACAACCTTCCTTGCGGCTATTTCCGTGACCTGCAGATGATCAAGGAAGTATTCCTGCCAGCATTCGACGAACTGATCAACTGTCTGCAGATGACAGCTTACATCATTAACAAGATGGAAGTCAACACCCATATCCTGGACGATCCGATGTACGATCCGATCTTCTCCGTGGAAGAAGTCAACCGACTCACGACAGGCGGGATGCCGTTCCGGGATGCCTACAAGAAAGTAGGACTGGAAATCGAAGCCGGGACCTTCAGACCCGACAAGCATATCCACCACACTCACGAGGGCTCCATCGGCAATCTCTGTAATGATCAGATAGAGCTTCTTATGAAGAAAAACCTCAGCGATTTTCACTTTGAGAAAGTTGAGAAGGCTGAAAAAGATTTATTGAAATAAACTGATTCAACAGGCACCATCCTCTTTCACGGTCATCGTCAGCAACCACTGCAAGGGCGCATGGTGCTCTGCCATATCGTCCATTCAGGTAATCCGGATGTACCATACAGATAACCTGGATGCACCATACAGACAATCTGAATGTACCATACAGACAAACCGGATGCACCATATTGATGGCAGGTGATTATGACTACCCCCATCAAAGAAAGGAAGTCAAGTTTCCCTAAAAGCACATTCCTCAGCAAAAAGTCCTCAATTCATTTGGCATTTCAAAGATTTAGCTCTATCTTTGCAATCGTTATGTGATATTCAGGCATGACGAGAGGCGGCAATAGCTCAGTTGGTAGAGCGCGACCTTGCCAAGGTCGAGGTCGCGGGTCCGAGTCCCGTTTGCCGCTCACATTCCCGATTCCGGGAGCCGCAATGGTGGAATTGGTAGACACGAGGGACTTAAAATCCCTTGGCCAGAAATGGCTGTACGGGTTCGAGTCCCGTTCGCGGCACTTCTTAAATCATCAACTAAAGATCCCTGTTTTCAAGGATCAGTGAGGGTAAATACATGAGACGAGCAGCATACACCCTTTTCTTTATTCTGACCTGCTTGCTCACCTCCTGCGGTGTGAGCAAGGGTCACTTCAAATTAGAAGGCCGCATCCTTCATATCAATCAGGGGGAGTTGTACGTTTACAGCCTGGACGGAGGCACCATCGGGATGGATACCATCAAGATTCAGGGCGGACGTTTCGCTTACGAGATTCCTCTGAAGGAAAAAGCCATATTGATGCTCGTTTTCCCCAATTTTTCCCAGCAGCCTATTTTCGCCCAATCCGGAAAGTCCGTTGAGATCAGTGCTGATGCGTCCAAATTAAAAGAGATGAAAGTCACCGGGACAAAAGATAATCAACTGATGACCAGTTTCCGGCAAGAAATCGAAAATGCTTCCCCACCGCAGGCCAAGCACTATGCAGAGCAGTTTATCAAGGATCATCCCACCTCCCAGGTGGGTACCTACCTCGTTCAGAAATATTTTATCCAGGACCCACAGCCTGACTACACCAAAGCGATGAATTTGACGGGGCTGATGCTGAGAGCCCAAGGGAAAAATGGGACACTGGTCCGTATCCGGGAAAAGATCAGCAGTCTTGAAGCTACACAGGCAGGACGCCAACTTCCCCGTTTTAAGGCCACAGACATGAACGGTGGTGCTGTCACAAGCACCACTCTTGCGCATTCCCCATACGCCATGATCATCGTCTGGGCCACGTGGAATGACGAGAGTCAGCAGATGTTGCGGCAAGTCAATGCCTTCCGCCGCCGTAGTGGCGGTAAACTGCAAGTAGTCAGCATCTCCATTGATGCCAGCAGGCAGGACTGTACAAATTCCCTGAAGAATGACACCATCTCATGGCCCAATATCTGGGACGGGCAGATGCTCGAAAACAAGACCCTGCTGAAGTTGGGGCTCACTGATGTTCCCGATAACCTGCTATTGAAAAGAGGCCGTGTCATCGCACGCGGCATCAAGATCAGTCAGATCAACAGCCAACTCAAGAAACTGGTAAAATGATCTTAACAGGCCGGAATGGTCTGGAAAAAGTTGCCTTATATCTATGCTTATAAAAACATTCTGTGCCGCGGTCAACGGACTTGAAGTGACCACGGTAACCATCGAAGTCAGTATTACAAGAGGTGTACAGTTTCATCTCACCGGTCTGGGAGATGAAGCTGTAAGAGAAAGCCGCGACCGCATCGCTGCCGCCTTGCAATACAACGGATTCAAGTTTCCCATCGCAGACATTACCATTAATATGGCTCCGGCAGACCTGAAGAAGGAAGGCAGCAGCTTCGACCTCCCCCTGGCCATCGGAATTCTCGCCGCCAATGAGAACATGAGTGGTGACCGGCTGAAGGACTATATGCTTGTGGGAGAATTGAGCCTTGACGGGAAGCTCCAGCCCGTCAAGGGAGCACTGCCCATTGCCATCAAAGCCCGGGCAGAACATTTCAAGGGTCTGATCCTACCCCGCCAGAATGTCCGGGAAGCGGCTGTAGTCAACCACCTGGACGTCTACGGGATGGATCATATCATGGAAGTGATCCGATTTCTAGACGGGCAGCAGGACATTGAACCAACCATCATTGACACCCGGAAAGAATTTTATGAGAACCAAAGTCATTTTGACCTCGACTACGCAGACGTCCGCGGGCAGGAAAGCGTAAAGCGTGCCCTGGAAGTAGCTGCCGCAGGAGGACATAACCTTATTATGATCGGCCCCCCGGGGAGCGGTAAGTCGATGATGGCCAAGCGGCTGCCCTCCATCCTTCCACCCCTGTCACTCGCCGAGAGTCTGGAGACGACCCAGATCCATTCCATTGCCGGGAAACTGGGGCGTCAGATCTCCCTCATCTCCCAACGGCCTTTCCGCTCCCCCCATCACACCATTTCAGAAGTTGCCCTTGTCGGCGGAGGCACTAACCCGATGCCCGGAGAGATCTCCCTGGCACACAACGGAGTACTCTTCTGTGATGAACTGCCGGAGTTTAACAAGCACACCCTGGAAGTCCTGCGGCAGCCCCTGGAAGACCGGACCATCACCATCAGCCGGTCCAAGTATACCATCACCTATCCCTGTTCGTTCATGTTCGTAGCCAGCATGAATCCCTGCCCCTGCGGCTATTACGGTGATCCCACCCACCACTGCGTATGTACTCCAGGACAGATCCAGCGCTATATGAACAAGATCAGCGGGCCACTGCTGGACCGGATAGACATCCAGTGCTCCATCACCCCGGTGCCCTTTCAGGAAATCAGCAAGGCTGCCCCGGGAGAGCCCAGCGCAGAGATCCGCAGGCGCGTCATCGCCGCCCGTGCCATCCAGACCGAACGGTTCACGGATGTCCCCGGCATACATTGCAATGCCCAGATGAGTGAACGGATGATCCATCAGTATGCTGAGCCAGATGAAGAAGGACTGGCCCTGCTGCGTACGGCCATGGACAAACTCAGCCTCAGCGCCCGTGCTTACAGCAGGATTCTGAAGGTTGCCCGGACCATTGCCGACTTAGGGTCAAGTGAGACCGTCAGACCCGAGCATCTGGCAGAAGCGATCTCCTACCGCGAGTTAGACCGGGGGGACTGGGCAGAAAGAGGCTTCTCCCTTTGACCAGACAAGAGAGGGCCAGGGATAAGTCCCCTCTCCTGACCTCCCCCTTCACATTCCAGGAAACGCTCTCCCCTCTGTCAGAGGACTTTACACAATGATAGCCTTTATCCCGGCATGGCACTCCACTTCTTCTCCATGCCCGCAAAAAACAATCAATTTATTTTGTTCTCCGCCCAATTTATAGTAATTTTGCACAGAAGAGTAAAAAAGGAAAGTAATGGAAGAAAAGAAATTCAAACGTACCCTCGTTACGGCAGCACTACCCTACGCCAACGGCGGTGTACATATCGGTCACTTGGCCGGTGTTTATGTTCCCGCTGATATCTACGTAAGATACCTCCGCCTGAAGAAACAGGACGTCTGTTTTATTGGAGGAAGTGATGAGCATGGTGTACCTATCACGATCCGTGCCAAAAAAGAAGGATGTGCCCCCCAGGATATTTGTGACCGTTACCATAAACTGATCAAGGATTCCTTCAGTGAATTTGGAATCAGTTTCGATATCTACAGCCGTACGACTTCAAAGATCCATAACCAGTTTGCCAGTGATTTCTTCAAGAAATTGTATCACGATGGCAAATTGATTGAAAAAGAGAGCGAACAATATTACGACGAAGAAGCCCATCAGTTTCTCGCCGATCGTTATATCATGGGAGAATGTCCTCATTGCCACAACAAGAATGCCTACGGTGACCAATGTGAAGTTTGTGGCAGTGACCTAAGTCCTATGGAACTTATCAATCCCCATTCAACGATCAGTGGCAGTAAACCTGTACTCAGAAAAACCAAAAACTGGTATCTGCCGCTAAATGAGTATCAAGAGTGGTTGAAGAAGTGGATCCTTGAAGGTCACAAAGAATGGCGTTCAAATGTATACGGTCAATGCAAGAGTTGGCTTGACATGGACCTTCAGCCACGTGCCATGACTCGTGATCTGGACTGGGGAATCCCTGTTCCGGTCAAAGACGCCGAAGGAAAGGTCCTTTACGTCTGGTTTGATGCCCCCATCGGCTATATCAGCAATACTGTAGAACTCTGTCAGAATGAACCGGAGAAGTTTGGTAATTGGGAGAAATGGTGGAAAGATCCGGACACGCGTCTGGTTCACTTCATCGGCAAGGACAACATTGTATTCCACTGTCTGATCTTCCCGACGATGCTCAAAGCCCATGGTGGTTATATCCTGCCGGATAATGTACCGGCAAACGAATTCCTGAATCTGGAGAATCAGAAAATCTCCACTTCACGTAACTGGGCTGTCTGGCTGGATGAATACCTGAAAGATTTCCCCGGAAAACAGGATGTCTTACGTTATGTCCTTACCGCCAACGCCCCTGAGACGAAAGACAACAACTTTACCTGGAAGGATTTTCAGGAACGTAATAATTCCGAACTTGTTGCCATCTATGGCAATTTCGTCAACCGTGCCCTCCAACTGACCAAGAAATACTGGGACGGTGTCGTTCCTGAATGCGGAGAACTTCAGGATGTTGACCAGAGAGCCATCAAAGAATTTAAGGATGTCCAGGAGAAAGTAGAAGGATACCTCGATCATTTCAAGTTCCGTGAGGCTCAGAAAGAAGCAATGAATCTTGCACGTATCGGCAACAAATACATCACGGAATGCGAACCCTGGAAAGTATGGAAGAATGACCCGAAACGCGTAGAGACTATCCTCTATATCTCCCTGCAACTGGTTGCCAACCTTGCCATAGCATTTGAACCGTTCCTGCCGTTCTCTTCAGAGAAACTTCGCAAGATGATTGGCATGGAGCACTTCGAATGGAACCAGTTGGGTAATACAGACTTGCTCAAACCGGGACATCAGATCGGAGAGGTCCAACTCCTCTTTGAAAAGATCGATGATGAAGCTATTGAAGCACAACTGCAGAAATTAGAGAATACCAAAAAAGCCAATGAGGCCAAGACTTACAAGGCAGAACCTATTAAGGCTCCTTGCTCCATTGAAGATTTCGATAAACTCGATATTCGCGTAGGACACATCAAGGACTGTCAGAAAGTCAAGAAATCCAACAAACTCCTGCAGTTTACTATTGACGACGGACAAGGAAAAGACCGCACCATTCTTTCAGGGATAGCCAAGTTTTACAAACCAGAAGAGTTGATAGGCAAGGATGTGCTTTTCATCGCCAATCTTCCGGTACGTAAGATGATGGGAATCGAGAGTCAGGGAATGATCCTTTCTGCACTAGATGCCGACAACAGTCTGGCCGTTACAACTATCTTGAAGAAGGTCAAGACCGGCAGCAAAGTCTGTTGAGCACTTCCAAAACACATATAGCAAAGGGGGAAGTTGCTTTAATGGGCACTTCCCCTTTTCTTAATAAGAATATCTAAAGATATCATTTACAAATTGTCACTTACCATGAAGGAAAGAAATTTATTATTTGGCTTATTTCTGCTTATTACGCTTTCAATATCCGGGCAGACTTCCAGAAAATTCACTTTAAACATTACACCTGACGGAGCCTCAACACTGACCTGCTTTCTTCCCGATCGGCCTACAGGAAGAGCCATCGTAGACTGTCCAGGCGGAGGTTATGTATGGCTTTCAATGGGTAAAGAAGGTTATGATTGGGCAGACTATTTCAACCAAAAGGGAATCAGTTATTTTGTACTAAAATACCGGTTGCCCAAAGGCAATCATCAGTTGCCTGTCAGTGACGCAGAGAACGCCATACGCCTTGTACGCGATTCTGCAAGTCAATGGAAAATCAATCCTTACGACGTTGGAATTATGGGATTCTCTGCAGGTGGTCACCTGGCCTCAACGGTAAGCACCCATGCAGATTATAATGCCCGCCCTGACTTCTCTCTCCTTTTCTATCCGGTTATCACGATGGGAAACGGCACCCATGAAGGCTCAAGAATCAACTTTCTCGGAACATCACCTGATGCACAATCAATCAACGCCTTCTCGAATGAGAAACAGATACGGGCCCATCTTACCCCTCCGGCTGTCATCTTCCTGGCAAATGACGATAATGTCGTTCCTCCGATCGAGAACGGAGTAGCGTACTATACAGCAATGCGAAAAGCAGGTAATGACTGCTCATTATATATATATCCGACCGGTGGCCACGGATTCGGATTCAACACACATTTCACCTATCATGAACAATTGCTGAACGATCTCTCTGAATGGTTGACGACACATCCCAGTCCGCTTCTAAATGCTGTCCGTATAGCATGTATCGGAAACAGTATTACAGATGGTGCCGGTATTGACATGAACTCAGAGAAAGGTTATCCAGCCTGTCTCCAGAAAGATCTCGGAACAGGATATCTCGTAAACAACTTCGGCGTAAGCGGCCGTACGATGCTCAACAAGGGTGATTATCCCTACATGAAAGAACTAGCATGGAAAGACGCTATGGCATTCAAGCCAAATATCGTCATCATAAAATTGGGAACAAACGATTCAAAGCCACAAAACTGGCGTTATAAACAAGATTTCAGACAGGACATGCAACAGATGATCGATTCGCTCAAATCGCTTCCAAGTCATCCGAAAATCTATCTGGCTACACCTATCCCCGCATTGAAAAAGAGTTGGGATATCAACGACAGCATAATCACAAAAGGTATTATCCCTGTAATACTTAAAGTGGCAAGGAAAAACCGATGTAAAGTACTTGACCTCCATACCTCCTTCTCCCCCTACATTAATCTGTTACAACAGGATGGTATTCACCCTACCGCTATGGGGGCAGCAAAATTAGCAGAGATTATTGCAACTGAGATAAAGAAATAAGTTTTTTAGCATCCTGGCAACTAATAAAACAATCTGCCAGAAAAGAAGACTATCAAACAGCAAAAAGGCGAACCACAAAGGTCCGCCTTTATATTTGGACACCTGTCAGTCAGGTATCCAAGTCAGGTTACAATCAATAATTCCGAGCATCAATCTCAAAGAAACTCTGAGGATGTCCGCATACGGGGCACATACCAGGAGCCTTTGGTCCTATGACGATATGACCACAATTACGGCACTTCCAGATTTTATCACCATCTCTTGAGAACACGATATCATGTTTGACATTATCCAACAGTTTCAGATAACGTTCCTCATGATGCTTCTCAATGGCGCCAACCATCTCAAATTTGGCAGCGATCTCATTGAAACCTTCTTCATGGGCTTCTTTAGCCATCCGAGGATACATGTCTGTCCACTCGTAGTGCTCACCATTCGCACCAGCCTGAAGATTTGATGCGGTATCCTTCAGCTCGCCTCCTTCAAGGTATTTAAACCAGATCTTACCATGCTCTCTTTCATTGTTAGCCGTTTCCTCAAAGAGAGCAGCAATCTGCTCATAACCTTCTTTACGCGCTTTAGAAGCGAAAAAAGTATACCTGTTACGCGCTTTTGACTCACCTGCAAAAGCATCTTGCAGGTTCTTCTCTGTTTTTGTTCCTTTTAAGTTTTTCATAAGGCCTTCTTTATATTATTATTACCCTAACATTATGTATCAAGACTAAGTGCAAATATATAAATAAAAAATGGAAAGCGGGCAAAGAAGATATGTAAAATAATTATTTTTTTTACTATTACAAACAGGAATAGAATCTCCCTTCTCTTAGAACTTATTTCAGAATTGTCCGGAGGATCAATCAGCTCAGTCCTTGTTCCTCAATTACATCCTTAACGATAATATCTGAAAAGGCCTCACAAAACCAATATTTGTGAGGCCTTTATCCTTAGTTTATATCCTACCTTCTTAAAAAAGAAGACAAACTATTTAATCATTTACCTGATTCTCTTGATTCTCCTGAGGAGCTTCATTTTCAGTTGCACTTTCCTGACGATCATGGTGTTCGAAACGACGATGCTCATGATACGGACGACGTTCACGATCACGATCACCATAATCACGATCACGGTCACGGTCACCATAATCACGGCGAGGGCGGCGTTCACGCTCTACCCAACCTTCTGGTTTAGGAAGCAATGCGCGATGAGAGAGTTTGTATTTGCCCGTCTTGGAATCAATATCAATCAACTTCACCTTGATCTTATCTCCTTCATGAATACCGGCATCTTCAACTCTTTCAAGTCTCTTCCAGTCAATCTCCGAGATATGGAGAAGTCCGTCTTTACCCGGCATAATCTCTACGAAACAGCCGTATGGCATAATGGAACGAACCGTTCCTTCATATACCTCACCTATCTCAGGAACAGCTACGATAGATCTGATTCTGGCAAGAGCAGCATCGATGCTATTCTTATCAGGTGCAGAAACCTGTACATGACCCTTTCCGTCAGTTTCATCAATAGTGATCGTTGCACCCGTTTCTTCCTGCATCTGCTGGATAATCTTTCCACCAGGCCCGATTACAGCACCAATAAACTCTTTAGGAATATCAAATGCTTCAATACGTGGCACCTGCGGTTTCAATTCCTTACGAGGCTCCGGTAATGTCTGAAGCATCTTCTCAAGAATCTGCTCACGGGCACCCTTAGCCTGCATCAAAGCTTCTTCCAGGATCTCAAAACTCAGACCATCACATTTGATATCCATCTGTGTAGCTGTCAATCCATCCTTCGTTCCGGTTGTCTTAAAGTCCATATCACCCAAGTGATCTTCATCACCCAGAATATCGGTCAGAATAGCATAACGGTCACCATCCTTGATCAAGCCCATAGAAATACCTGAAACCGGTTTTTTGATAGGCACACCTGCGTCCATCATTGCCAATGTACCAGCGCACACTGTTGCCATTGAAGAGGAACCATTGGATTCCAACACCTGGCTTACCAAACGAACAGTATAAGGAAATTCTGCTGGAATTTGGTCTTTCAGAGCGCGCCATGCCAAATGGCCATGACCAATCTCTCTACGACCAACACCACGTTGTGACTTTGCCTCACCAGTTGAGAATGGAGGGAAGTTGTAATGGAGCAAGAATCGCTGATAACCGCGGTTCAACACACCATCGACTAGCTTCTCATCAAGCTTAGTACCAAGAGTACAAGTTGAGAGACTCATCGTCTCACCACGCTGGAAGATTGAACTTCCGTGGGGCATTGGCAATGTTGAAATCTCGCTCCAGATAGGACGAATCTCAGTAGGAACACGACCATCCATACGCTTACCCTCATCGAGGACCATGCGGCGCATGGCATCACGCATCACGTCATCATAATAACGAGTTGCCTCTGCGTGCTTCTCATGCAACTCATCATCGGAAAGTTCCGTGTGGGCAGCATCGTATTTCTCCAAGAAGTCAGTAAAAATCTTGTTGAATGCATCCTGACGTGCATGCTTCTCCAAGAACTGATGGTTTACATCCAAGGCTGGCTGAAAGAGCTCATCCTTAATCTGCTGGCGCAACTCATCATCGTTTACCTCATCGTTGTACTCACGCTTCTTGTCAGTTCCAAGTTCCTTAGCCAGCTCGTCCTGGATTGCACACATAGGCTTGATAGCCTCATGAGCTGCTTTGAGCGCGCCGATTAGGTCTTGCTCAGAAACCTCTTTCATCTCACCTTCCACCATCATGATGTTGTCCTTCGTGGCACCTATCATCAGGTCCATGTCGGCATCAGCCATCTGCTGGAATGTGGGGTTAACAACATACTCGCCGTTAATGCGAGCTACGCGTACCTCAGAAATGGTATAATCGAAAGGAATATTAGAGCAAGCCATAGCTGCTGAAGCAGCAAAACCTGCCAAAGCATCGGGCTGGTCTAAGCCATCGGCGGAGAGAAGCATAACTTGCACATAAACTTCACTGTGATAATCTGCTGGAAACAGCGGACGAAGGGCGCGGTCTACAAGACGTGAGACAAGGACCTCATCATCGCTGGCTCTGCCTTCACGCTTGGTAAATCCACCTGGAAAACGACCTGCAGCACTATACTGCTCACGGTAATCTACCTGCAAAGGCATGAAATCTGTACCCGGAACTGCCTCTTTAGCTGCGCAAACTGTGGCCAAAAGTACGGTGTTTCCCATACGAAGAACTGCGGCACCGTCGGCTTGTTTCGCAACCTTTCCGGTTTCAATTGAGATGGTTCTGCCATCTGGCAACTGAACGGTTTTTGTAATTACGTTCATCTAAAAATTAAAATACTTATTGTTTTGACTTACATCTAAAATATATTGTGTACAAAGATACCTATTAAATAATAGAAAGAGTAAGAATATAAGATTATTTTTTGTTTTTTTGGCGATTGTCACTAACTTTGCAAACTATAACATTGTAAAAAGGATTGAAATGAAATTATCCAAGCTACTGACGGTTGCAACCGTCATTTTGACCACTGTTGCCATCACATCGTGTACACAGAAGAAGTTCCATATTAGTGGAAACATCACAGAAGCAGGTGACTCACTGCTCTACTTCGAGAACATGAGCCTAGATGGTCAGGTAACAGTAGACTCTGTAAAGCTTGGCAAAGACGGCTCTTTCGACTTTTCAGAGAAAGCGCCTAAGCATCCCGAGTTCTATCGCCTACGCATCGCACGTCAGATCATTAACATTGCTATCGACTCAACGGAGACCATCAGCGTGAAAGCCTCCTACCCCACTATGTCGAGTCAATACGACGTGCAAGGTTCAGAGGAGTGCTCCAAGATCAAGGAACTAGCAACTCTTCAGATGAATCTTCAGGCTCAAGTCAACGGAATTGTCGGCAACCCCGGCATCAACGGAAATATGGAATCTGATAGTATCATGACTGTTCTCAATGTTTACAAAGACAATGTGAAGAGGAATTATATTTTCAAAGAGCCCATGAAGGCCTTTTCTTACTTCGCACTGTTCCAGACCATCAGCGTCGGCAATCAGGTAGCTCTAATCTTCGATCCACGTAGCAATAATGAAGACGTGAAGGTATTTGCAGCTGTCGCTACAAGTTGGGACACATACTTCCCTGGTTCTGAACGAGGTAAGAATCTCCACAACATTGCCATCGAAGGTATGAAAAACGTTCGCATCATCCAAAGCAAGCAAGCTCAAACGATTGACGCTGCCAAAGTGACTACGTCTGGAGTCATTGACATCGCTTTGCCTGATAACAACGGAAATATTCAGCGTCTCACCGACTTGAAGGGCAAAGTGGTTATGCTTGATTTCCATGTATTTGCCACAAAGAGCAGTACCGTCCGAATCATGCAACTTCGCGAACTATACAACAAGTATCATGCACAAGGTTTTGAGATCTATCAGGTGAGCCTCGATCCAGACGAACATTTCTGGAAGGAGAGCGTCTCTGCCCTTCCATGGGTACGTGTTCGTGATGCCAACGGCATGGCCTCTACCTTCGCAGCACAATACAACGTGCAGGCAGTTCCGACTTTCTTCCTCATAGACAAGAACAACGTGTTACAAAAACGCGATGTCCAGATACAGGATTTGGATGCCGAAATAAAGTCGATGCTGTAAAATCGAGGTGTTAGGTACTGGCTGGTAGGTGTTAATTGTTACCAAAAAGCAATGTAATTCCCACCCAACACGTATCACCCATCACCTCGCAACCATTCCCCGCACCCTTCATCCCAACATTTAACGCCAAACACCTGACCATG
>ENA-UOOK01004382-UOOK01004382.1-fermentation-metagenome-genome-assembly--contig:-NODE-4382-length-15178-cov-3.611321_pt1 | contig 15178 bp, 12 predicted proteins | sample MGYA00245777_ERZ724023 | MGnify/ENA primary metagenome ERZ724023 (study PRJEB28704, sample SAMN03018312) | fermentation metagenome | biome: anthropogenic terrestrial biome; feature: soil; material...
TCGAGGAATTGGTATTCCTTTTACGCTGAAGAGTGTTGCAAGGGGACACTCTTCTCTCGAGGAATTGGTATTCCTTTTACGCTGAAGAGTGTCCCCTTGTAAGGGAGGAATCTGTCCCCCCCGTCCTACTTTTATTCCTTAGCGGCTCTGTAATTTGCCAATACATTTCGTATCTTATCTGAAGGATTGAGTAGAGAACTAATAGACTGATCATGGTTTAAGGTGTCAATAAGATATGCAATAAACTTAGACATATTAACCTCAACAAACCACGGAGCACTTCTCAACTCTTGTGTTCTGTAAGTTAAATTAGTAGCAAATACTTTAGATATAATGCCTTGTTCATAACATTCATGGAACTTATCCATGCCTTCGGTAAATAATGCAAAGCTTACAGCCACATATATCCGATTTGCTTTGCGGCGTTTTAATTCTGTTGCTATGTCAATTATTGATTCACCTGTGGAAAGTAAATCATCAGCAATCAATATATCCTTTCCCTCTACCGAATCTCCAAGAAATTCATGTTCAACAATGGGATTTCTGCCATTTACTATTCTGGTATAATCCCTGCGTTTATAAAACAGACCTAAATCCAACCCTAATATTGTTGAATAATAAAGGTTTCTGCCCATTCCACCCTCATCAGGACTTATAACCATCATGTGTGATTTGTCTATTGTAAGGTCTTTCTCACTTTTAAGTAAAGCTTTTATTATCTGGTAGGTTGGAAGTATACTGTCAAATCCTATTAATGGAATAGCATTTTGTACTCTAGGATCATGTGCGTCAAAGGTTAAAATATTATCAACACCTAATCTTTCCAGATCTTGTAGAGCAATTGCACAATCGAGGGATTCACGAGATACCCTCCTATGTTGCCTGCCTTCATAAAGCATAGGCATAATAACAGTAATTCGTCTTGCTTTTCCTCCAATAGCAGAAATTATACGTTTTATATCCTGAAAATGATCATCTGGACTCATAGGGCAATCTTTTCCAAACATTTTATAAGTACAACTATAATTTCCAATATCAGAAACAATGTAAAGGTCATGCCCCCTTACAGTGTCATTTATAACTGCTTTTCCTTCTCCAGAGTTAAATCGATGGCAATTGGCTGATACAATAAATGAGTCTCTTTTATAGCCAGGATATGAGTTATGAGCTTCGCGGCTAACATATTCACCTCGCCACTGAACAAGGTAATCATTTACCATTTTACAGAGTTCCTTACTGCCATCCATTGCAATAATACCAAGAGGAGCGTAAGGCACTTTAGTTATTTCTTCTTTAGAATTATCAACCATTTTAACTGGTTCCTCCGTTTTCTAAGGTTCTAAGGTAAGAGACTAGGTGTCTCTTTTCCTATTATACTTTAATAAAACAGAAATCTCAACAAATCTACAAAATTCTACAGAATTCACAACTTCAGAAAACACGATACCTCCTATTTGTTAATTTACTCAATCCTTGTAAATAGCTTCACGCCTTTCTGGTCAAGAAATCTGTATAGCATAATATCTAGCAGTCCAAATATTAAAACTAGCAAAGCAAAAGTGGTATATAGATCAGTTTTAAGTTTAAAGGCTGCAAAACCTGTTGCCCCAGCCAAAACTATTGATAATAGCATGTTAAACACGACATTCATATTTTGTTTAACAGCCTTTTGTTCATTGTCCCAAGTTAACTTCGGGTTGAATAAATCTATTATTATGCCTGTTAATGAGGTAAAGAATACTGCAGCAACACCAGATATTAATGAAAGTATGACAACTGAAGCATAAAGTTTAAATACTACTGCCATAGTTATAAGCATTACAACCATTCCTATTGTTGAAAGTATTACTCCGGATAAAACTTTTGCATGTAATTGTGTTATATAACTTATAGGTAAATACTTGTTTATATATAACTGCTGTCCTTCTCTGGATATTGATGTAGATGTAATGCCATTGCTTCCTGCAATAAAAATAGTAGCTGCAAAAGCGATAGCGAGTATAATACCAGCATTTTGACTATTTTGGACCAGGCTTTTTATCATATCTATATCATCAATACCATCAGAACCTGAAGATTGGGTCATAGGCATAACGAGGAAAATTATAGGCCACAGGAAATTGGTAACTACGCAGTTTAAAAAATATATAGGTGTTCTGAATAGCAATTTCAGTTCTTTACCAACATATGCGTTTAACTTTGAATTCTTTACACTTCTTCTCTTTAACTCATCAATGCTAACTTTTCTTGACCCACTAGCTTCCGATATCCCAACTACGCCTTTAAAGTATAACATTTCTCCAAGGTAAACAAATAAAAAGAATACAATAGCTGCTATAGCTGTAAAGATAAGTAAATTAATAAAGCCATTAATGTTTGAAGCATTTGCTAAGCTAATTGCTGCAAATTCCGCTCCTGGAAACATTCTACCTATTAGACCAACAAAGGAATTTTTACCGGCAAGCAGCATATCCTGAAGATTTTTAGGATCAACTGATTGCATAGCTGCCTTTTGAAACACTACATTAAAGCCTATTGCAATAAATAAGGCAGCAATACCACCTATTAACTTAAAACGATCTTTATTACACCCTAAATTGGTAAATCTCATTATAATCATTACTATAATAGATGATATAGCAAGTGGAATTATTGGTATTAAAGCAAACACTACAAGCCCTATTAAGTAAAAGGCTATCCCTGCTCCGCTTTTAACACCATATACTCCTAATATAGGGAGCATTATTGCTGCTTCTGTAAGGTATTCGTAAATTACGACAGTAAAAAACTTAGCAGTCATTATCTGGGAAGGCTTTAATGGAAGGGGAAGAAGCCTTTCAATATCATTTGCAAAATAGAATACATTAATAACATAAAAAATACCGAAAAAGAACATAATAAAAGAAACTGCAGTAATACCAAGACTAAGGATAACTCCTTGTTGACCTATTGGGACAAGTGTATCATAAATAAAAGATACCATCAATACTATGTTAATTGCTAATGGTAAGAACGCAAGTCCTATAAGTATAAGCATCAGAATGTTTTTGCTTATTATAGGTTTTTTGCCATTTTTGTCCTTCTTTTCTTGGGCTCCGGTACCATTTTTTAAAAGAATCTTTGTTAGAATAAACAGTTTTTTATTCATCGTCCGTCATCTCCAAAAACATTTTTTCAAGAGATTCGTCGCTCTTGAAATGATTTCTCATTTCCTTAAAATTACCACAGAACAATATTTTGCCTTTATTAATAATGGCAACCCTATCGCATATTTTTTCTGCCACTTCAAGTATATGAGTTGAGAAGAATACTGTCTTTCCATTATTGGCATGCTCTCTCATCATTTCCTTTAATATAAAGGATGACTTAGGGTCGAGACCTGTCATTGGCTCGTCAAGTATCCAAATTGAAGGGTTGTGAAGCAAAACACCCATGACAACAATTTTTTGTCTCATTCCATGAGAATAGCTTTGTATTTGATCCCCTAGAGCTTTCGTCATTTCAAATCTTTCTCCTAAGGTCTCTATACTTTGTTTTCTAACATCGGATGGCACATCATATATATCTGCCATAAAATTAAGATATTCTATACCTTTAAGCCTGAGAAACATATTAGGATCATCAGGTACAAAACCAAACTGAGTCTTTGCCTGAAGAGCATCATCTTTTATGTCTATTCCATTGATTTTAACACTTCCACTATCAGCACTCAGTACACCTGTAATTATTTTTATTGTAGTGGTTTTACCCGCTCCATTTGGTCCCAAGAAACCAAATATTTCACCATCTTTTATGTTCATGGTAACATTATCCACAGCCTTAACCTTGCCATTATATGTCTTACTTACATTAGAAAGTTCAATCATCCAGATACCTCATTTCTACGATCTATGAGAATAAAATCGTAGATTTTCATATGTTTTACATTAATTGTATACATATTTATATTATTAATCAAGTGTTAAAATAATATTTTTTACTTATACAAATTTTTGCTTATACACTTGATAAAATTTACGCTTCGAAGTATTATATAATGTACGGTGACACTCCTCTCTCTAGCAAGAGGTATTCCTTTTACATTGAGGAGTGTCCCCATTCCTTATATGATATTTTGCATAATTACTTACATAATAAACCACATAATTTAATTTTTATTTGAGGGGTGAATTATTTTGAGCGAAAATATTGAAAACTGCCAAACCAAATGCAACAGTAAGGTTAAGTTAGGCTTTATTGGCCTTAGTGGCCGTGGTAGAAGTCTTCTAGGAACTGTTTTAGCAATGGAAGATGTTGATGTTCCTGCAGTGTGCGAGTTATATGAAGATAGATTGCAGATGGGCATTGATCAAGTTGAAGCTTCAGGTAGAGAAAAGCCAGAGGGGTACAAAGACTATAGAAAGCTATTTGAACGTAATGATATTGACGGAGTAATTATTGCTACCTCCTGGACTGCTCATGCCGAGATTGCTATTGCAGCTATGAAGGCTGGGAAATATGTTGGAACTGAAGTTGGTGGAGCTACATCAATTCAAGAGTGCTGGGATTTAGTAAAAACTTCTGAAGAAACAGGTATGCCATGTATGATGCTTGAGAACTGCAATTATGGTAGAACAGAAATGGCTATACTTAATATGGTTAAAAAGAATCTTTTAGGTGAGCTGATTCACTGCCAATGTGGATATGAGCATGACCTTAGACAAGAAGTTGCATGTGGAATAGAAAACAGACACTACAGAATTCATAATTACTTAAATAGAAATGGGGATGTCTACCCGACTCATGGGCTCGGTCCTATGGCTAAGTGCCTAAATATTAACAAAGGTAACCGCTTTATAAATCTGACTTCTATGTCCTCAAAATCTCGTGGAATTAATGAATGGGTTAAAGAAAACAAGGGGGAAGACCATCCATTTGCAAAAGTCAATTTTGCATTAGGTGATATAGTTACTACCTTGATAAAATGCGCTCATGGTGAGACAATTCTTATTATTCATGATACATCACTTCCTCGTCCTTATTCAAGAGCAGGAAGAGTACAAGGAACAAAAGGCATATGGATGGAAGATAATAAATCCATCTACATACAAGGAAGAAGTCCCGAACATACTTGGGAACCTTTTGAAGACTATTTAAAAGAATATGAACACCCTCTTTGGAAAGAATATCTTGACCTTGGAGTTCGTGGTGGACATGGTGGTATGGATTATCTTGCACTAAGAGCTTATATTGAAAGTATAAAGGCAAAAACTGATACTCCTATCGATATCTATGATACTGCAACTTGGATGGCTGTTACTGCTCTTTCAGAGCAATCAGTTGCCACAGGAAGCAGCGCTGTAGCATTTCCCGATTTTACGAATGGTAAGTGGATAGATAGAAAACCTGGTTTGCCAAGTAAATATTCCCTGGAAAATGTTTATGAGGATTTGTTTTAAATAAAGGAACAGTCAAAGAGACATGGGGACAGCTTTCTTGTCCCCGCACCTCACACCCATGTATCAGTGAAGCGCTCTTTATTACTTTCCTGTCCCGAGAAACTTGTCACATAGTTTTTACACATCTTGCCTAATCTCTATCAGTTTTATCTCATGATTTATAATTAGTTAGAACTTCAAACAAATGTATTGATTATTGAAACATAGCATGTTAAAATCTATTTATTAAGGTGCTTTCAAAAAATTCATTATTCAATATTACTAGTTGATAATGCATTAAATCAACTTTTTTGAAAACCCAATTGACCAGTTTATTTTTTGATTATGCCTAATACTAATACAACAGCTAGTCGTGGTACTAACCCAGGGGTTAATCTATGATGAAGAAGCATGTGAAAGGAAATACAAGAAAAATGATTATAGGAAAAAAAACCAGCAAAAACGAAATTAAAGATTCATGGACATTTGAGATAATTAAATATCCACCAGATAGCTTTAATGTTAACTCTGCACTTTTTGATTTTGATGGTACCATAAGCCTTATAAGAGAGGGATGGCAGGAAATTATGATACCATATTTTACAGAAATTCTTATGGCTACCCCAAATGCCGAATCTGAAAGTGAGATCAGAGGTATTGTAACTGAGTTCGTAGATACATTAACAGGAAAGCAAACTATATTTCAATGTATTCAACTAGGTGAAGAAGTAGTAAAACGCGGTGGTCAAAAATGTAATCCTTTTGATTATAAGAAAGAGTATCTCCGCAGACTTGATGAAAAGATAAAACACAGGATTAATGCTTTAGCAACAAAAACTGCAGATCCTTTAGAATACCTTGTTCCAGGCTCAATTGACCTATTTAATGAATTACAAGTAAATGGAATAAAGTTATATCTTGCTAGTGGTACCGATGAAGAAAATGTTTTAAAAGAAGCTCGATTATTAGGAGTTGATAAGTATTTCAGTGGTGGTATTTATGGTGCAAAAGATGATGTGATGGATTGTTCTAAAGAACTGGTTATACATAAAATTCTAAAAGACAATAATATCACTGGTGAACAACTAATTTCTTTTGGTGACGGATACGTTGAAATTGAACTTGTAGCAAACATCGGTGGTTACACTTTTGGAGTTGCCACAGATGAAGTTAGAAAATCAGGAATAAATACCTGGAAACGCGATCGGCTTGTTTCTGCCGGAGCAGCAGCAGTTATTCCTGATTTTACAAATGCAAAGGAAATTATTGATTTTATTAAAAGGTTCTCTTAGTTTTGTGTATTGGATTAACTTTGTATTGCTTTAGCTTTTTATAAAGGCTTAGCTTTTTCTTTACTTAGTTTCGCCTTTCCTTGAATCTCTGGGACAGGCGAAACATCATTCTTAGGTATATGTGTCTTATGATTACTCTCTGTTCCATGTGGTTCCTTAGGATCAGGTCTTCTCATACCTGCTTTTGCCATACTGAATTCACCTCTTGAGTATTATTATACAATCTTATAATTAGGTATCATCATTCTTAATAGATTGTCTTTTAGCATTTTTATTTTGGTTCTTGTTTTCTCTTGTTATAGGAGCTTGGAAATTACTCTTCTCTTGCCTAGCCTTTTTATTATCAGGCTGACTATCTTTTGGCATACATACCACCTCTAAATTAGTATTTCAATTTTTTATTTTATTATACACGATTGTCATGTTTATACCTTTATAGTCTTCCACTTACCTGAATTATATCTTACTAGTACTAGTAAGGATCGAAGCAGTTGGTCTGCAACTAACGCAATCCATGCGCCTTCCAACCCCCATCCCAATACAAAAATACTGAATATAGCCAACCCTGGACGTACTAATAGGACAGTTATAAATGTAATGACCGCCGTAGCTCTCGTATCTCCCGCACCTCTTAGGGCACCAGCAAGGATAAACTGGGAAGATTGGAAGGGTTGGATCAAAGCCACCAGTTTTAGTATTTTCGCTCCTTGGGCTATAACTATAGGATCATTGCTGTAAAGAGCAGTAATCGGCTTCCCAAAGAAGAAAAATACTAACCCAAGTATAATAGAAATCATCATTCCCATGCGCCTCGTACGACTACTATATGCTTGTGCCATATCTGGCCGCTTCTTACCTAAGCTCTGTCCCATCAATGATGTAGCAGAAACCGCAAAGGCCTGGCCGTTCATGAAGGACATAGCTTGAATATTCATACATACTTGATGGGTTGCAAATGCCACAGTTCCAAGAGAGGCGACAGTTTTCGAATAAATTATCATTCCAGCCCGCATGACCAACTGTTCTATCATTGCTGGAATACCTATTCTAAATATATTCTTTAAAGATTCCAAGTGCGGTTTGAAACCGTCTCTTAGGCGTAAATGCAAGTATTGGTTTCCACGTAGAGCGACAATGATAGCCATTATAAAAGCTACACACTGTCCAATGATAGTAGCTAATGATGCGCCGGCAACTTCCATCCTCGGAAAACCTAAATATCCATAGATCAACAAATAATTAAATAGTACATTAACTAAATTAGCAACCAAGTTATATATCATGGCTATCCTAGAATTTCCTACTCCACGTAAAGTGGCGGTTATAGTGCTTGTTAATGCCATAAATACAAATCCAGCCATCTGAATTTGCAGATAAATGGTTCCTCCAGCTAATGATTCGGCGTCAGCCGCTCCCATAAAACGGACCATCGGTTCTGAGAAAATAAAGCCAATGACGGATGCCATAACGGATAAAACAAGGGTAAGTAATAATGCCTGGCGAAGAATCATATTAGCCTTTTGAGGTTCACCTGCTCCTTTGTACCTTGCAACTAAAGCCGTAGCACCTACATTCATAGCCATAAACATAGTCATCATTAAAAATTTAGGTTGCATTGACAATCCCACAGCAGAAATAGCCCATGGTCCCAACTGACCCACCATCATCATATCCACCATAGATGCCAGCTGTGTAAGTGTCATCTCCACCAAAGACGGCCATGCTATCTGAACAACATCCTTATAAAGCATTTTAGAATCTACTTCTGACGGAAGATATTTGCTTACCCGTTCTTGTTTACCATGACTATCTGCATCATCGTTACCTGATTCCACTAAATCCAAAGCCATCTGAACTTCCTTGCGGGGTTCGTGTAAGATTCCCCCCAATTTTATGTTCACCTTTATTTATTCACATCCTCTGTCAACACAAATTTAACTACTAATTAAGATTATCATAACATGCAGGTAAAAAAATGTCTATTTTTTTACCTGCAGTGTCGATCTTCACAATATGGTTGATTGCCTCCGGCGAAGCATTCCTATTCATCTATGGTTTTCTGTACTCGACCTACCAAATTGCCCTCTTCCAACATCACCTTGATACCATGGGGATGACTGAGGCTTTTGGTCAGTATGCGCTTCACATGCCCGCGGGTCAGCTTGTTCGTGCGCTGATCCGCTTTCAGCACAATATCTACTAGCGCACCAATTTTAATATTGCTCCTAATCTGCCCGTTCATCTGTCTACCTTACTTTCTTATAAGAATTAATTTAGTCAATAGAAATTCGACAATATACTGATAATAGAAAAGACTGATTGACAGCCCGAAATAAACAGTATTTTAACATTAAATAGTATTTTTTACATATTTATTTCTTTTTTGGTCTGTTTATTTTCATACATCAATATATCAATCTGTTTTTGAAATTCTTCCATTTTCATGCAAGAATGATAATCATACACGGCATATCCTATACTAAAGCCAAGCGTATAAGGCTGGTTACTGGACTCATTATACTCTTCAATGCAGTTATTAATTCTGCAAACAATCTCTTCCAGATCACTCCTATCAGATACATCCAGAACAATACAAAATTCGTCACCGCCAAATCGAGCAATAAAATCATTTGGCTTAAGACAACTACTGAGCAGTTTTGCAGAAATCTGCAGTGCATTGTCTCCTGTATCATGACCAAAGGTGTCGTTGATAGATTTAAAGTCATTCAAATCTATCAGAATAGCGGAAAAAGTCTTATCCTCAGTGCTTGTTCTAATTTTTTCCTTCAAATAAATTTCAAGCTTCTTGCGGTTATTTACTCCTGTCAGATAATCGGTGTATATGCTATGATTCTGAATATTCAAAGATACTATCAACAGAGATAGCACAACACTGTTCAGTATTATTGATATTCCATAAAAAACGATTTGCAAAATAATACCTACAAATGGAGGAACCGCAAAAAATACAAGTGAGAAGTAATGCTTCTTTTCAATTTTTTTACGATTTACTATAACTAAAACAAAGGTCACAAGAATTAAAACAATTGTAATTGAAGCTGAGAGCAAAAAGAGTGGCCCCCTGTGGTAAATATTATCTGAATCAATATAATAAAACCATCCGAAAATTTGCGTCAATACTAACATAACTGCATTTATTGCATTAATGGCTAATAGCGGGCAAAACAGCCGTCTCATTTTTCCTTCTTCATGAGACACTTGCAAATGAACATATAATAACCAGAGTGACGGTAAGATAGGGCTTATTAGGAAAATCAAAAAATTCCCAAAATTATTTATAACAGGATAAATAGTACCAGGCCTACCATCAAATCTGCTGAATATATCCACAACCAACATCAGGATAGTAATCTGTAACATCATCATATAAAGCTTATGCTGTATAGATTCTTTTTCATCGTGTTTTAAGGATTGAAGGCAGATAATAATTAGAATAGCTATAGAATATATATTTATGACCAAGTTACTTACTAAATCCATATACTTCCACTCCTAACTTTTGCTAAACTCTCTTATCTACCGTTGCTGTATAAACCTAGTGTCCTTATATAATATTATGTTAACATACTTTACATAGATTGTATATCTTGAATTTCCGTTTCTAAAAGAATTCATACTTTATGCCCAGAACCCCAAGGTCACATACTGCCCCTATTTTTGCAAAGCCCTCACTAATACAGCCTTCTACGTTTTCATGCAAAAACCCTGTAAACTTTAGTAATTAAATTTATCCACCTATTTAAGAATTCCTCCCCATTCTGTTAATGAAAATCCTTCTCTTCTTATCTTCTCAGTAATAACAGGTTCTTCCACATACTGGTTCTGTTTCTCTATTAAAGCCGCTGGTACCATATAAAACCAAATACGGAATACTTTGTCTGGCACTATAGATAATACAAGAGGCATAATCATGTCAACCTTCTTGTTCTCTTGTGGAAAGAAAATATAGTCTGTCTCCTCATCAAGTTTTTCCATCCAGTATTCCAAAAAATCATGTTTTTCTTTCTGATTAAATCCATACTTATCCAATACTTGCGCCATATCATTTTTCCTATTTTCACAGCTTATCTCCCAGCCATACTTCATTTGGAATTCGGTATCAGGAACAATTGCTTCATAAAAAAGATAGTCTCCCCATCCATTAAGGCTTCCATTGGTAATATTAGCTTCCCAGCCTCTACCAATAGTATAAACAGGTTCTGATTCAGTTATCCAATGCTCAGGATATACCTTTACATTAACAATGATGTCAACATCAGAGTACAAATATATATTTGGCTTATATACAGGTATCCCTGTAGATGGGTCCGGGATTTCCCTCCTCAGTCCAGGGTATAGATCAAAACCTAATTCCTCTTCGATAATATCCAGACCTTCTTTCATCCCCGGTCTTTGTAGCGGTGCAAATACTAATTTCTTTTTCCCTGTAGCTAAATCATATGCTCCGCTGACTGTATTTCTTACAAACCTTGAAGTGTCTCTATAAGTCTCTGAATTAAAAGCTATTCTAGCTGCACCAACGCCTAATTTTGAAACCAGATAGGTTGTACCTGTGACAGTAGCAGCCGCAGTAATTCCTGCTCCCCATGCCGGAGCGGTAAATATAGCTACAGCACCAAGTCCTATTGCATACCACCCCATGCCTACATCAATAGCAAAGAGACCTTTATCAATGCCTTTTTCAATAAAAGTTTCTTGTTTTGAGGTTTCGGTAATCAGTTTATATGTGTCGACACTAGTATTATAAATATTTAAAATCTGACCTCCTGCTTTTAGTCCATTACTTAAATTTAATACCCTGTTGCCATCTTTTACAAGCTTAACACCTCTGGTGGGTACATATTTTACAACATTTTCACTTTCTCCTGTAGAAATTAATATCTTTCCTGTTTCATCTGCAAAATCCGACATTTTCCCTGTAGCAAAATCAAAAGTATTATCAGTTATAAAACCCCCGGTATCATCCTCTATACCGGCAAGTTCAGCTATAGCCCCGGCTTTTACTTTATAACTCTTTGGAGCAAGAGGAACTAATGTAGCTGTAAAACATAATATTAGAATAAATGCGATATATTTAAAATGTATCCTGTGCTTATTTTTTATTTTAAACACCTTTATCACCTCCTAAATAAGTGGAAATTTTAGCTAATACATTCTTAATGCTATCTTCAATTTCCTTTGGAGGATTGAGCGTAAGTGCTTTTTCAAAAGATATTTTTGCCTCACCGTATTCCATAATTGAATAGTGTGCCTTCCCCAAATTATAGTGCACTTCGAGTGAATCAGGACTGATTATTTTTGCCTCATTAAGCTGGTATATTGCAGCAGGATAGTCTCCCAATTCCATATTTATGGTTCCCGCATATAGCCTTGGACGTAAAAATCTTGAATTAATGCTGATGATATCTTCAAACCGTTTTAATGCATCCTGTTTATTTCCTCTGTGATAACTTGACAATGCCATATTATAATTTATATTTATGTTATACGGATTAACCTGATAAGCTCTGCTTAAATAATTCCATGCCTGGTCATAGTTTTTCATGTTCATGTATAGTAGAGCTTTACCTAACAGTATTTGGTCATCTTGCGGATATTTTGCCTCAATTTCAGAAAAGATTTTATCCACTTTTTCATACTCTTTTTGAGAAAGCAGCTTCATGGCTTTATTATAGCTTGATGAAACTTCTTTTTCCTCTTTGAATGGGAAAAATATAGCTCCTGCAACCAGGTAAATTAATATTAGAGCTATAGGGATAATAATTTTAAAGTAACCTTTAAATCCAAGTTTTACAAGGAGCTTTGCAACAAAAGGCAACGTTGATATTAAAAATAACACGGAAATAATCATCAGTACTACATTAAGTACACTGATGTCGGAAATTATAAACTGTATTATTGTACCCAAAACAAGTAAAATACCTATGCCCCACATTTATTTTCCCTCCTCTGAAGCTAATTCACTTGCCAGAGTGCTTACTTCACCCTGCGCATGCACAACCATTCCATATGGATCTACACGATGATCTTCAAAAGGAACAAGTTCTACAACTTTTCTGAAAGCTCTAAGAGCCTCTTCCTTCATTTCTGCTTTTTTATAACAATGAGCAATTGCAAAATATCCTTCTATATGTTCAGGCAACATCTGTAATGATTTTAAGTAATACTTGATTGCATCATTGAAATTACCACTATTAGTTCTAACAGTATTTTCATATGCATTTACTCCCATGCAATACCATGCATAACCAAGTCTTTTATCCTTATTAACAACTTTATCCAATTCAAGGCTGGAAGCAGCATTATCCCGGTCCCTCCAGCCTTTCAGCGCAATAATGTAATTCTTAAGAATTGAATCTCCCAGACAAGTTTCAAGAATATCTATGTTTTCCTGGCTTTTAATTGCATTTACATATGCAAGAGAATAAGCATACAAATACCTATCATACTCTTCACTATATGGTTCTGAATATTCTTCAATTCCTTTGATTTTAACAAGGGACTCGGAATACTGTCCCATATTAAGCAAACATACAGCATATTGGTAAACAAGCGTCAAGCTGTTACCTTCCTTTTCTAATTTATCAGCAACTTTTATTGCTTCATCAAAATTGCTGTTCTTTATAAGAAGATACAGGTAGGTTTCCGCTGTTTCCTGGCTGCTGGGATAATCTTTATATAAGGTTGAAAATATGCTTTCTGCCTTGGCATAATCATTAGCGAGCATGTGCATACGGGCAGTATAACTATTTTTTTGTAGTGATACTTCTGGATCATCGGAATAATCCAGAGAAAGGGAAAATCCTTTTGCAGCTTCTATTAGATTTGAATAGTTGTTCTGCTCATTTCTGTATTCAGCAAAGATTCTCGTTAGCATATAATTTATTTCAACATTATCTGGATATTTCTCTTTCAATGGTAAAATTCCGGCAAGTGCTTCTTGATGTTTGTTCAAGTTAGTCTTATCGTAATATTTATAAGCTTGTTTTGGTTCTACCTGTTTTCTTAAATCATCTAAATCCACCAACCAATTATCTATTTTTTTTAGAGAAGCTTTTTCAATATCTTTATACTTATCATGATATATTTCATTCCCTAAAAGCCATTCCATAGCAAGTTTTCTTGTTGCTTTGTCTGGTTCTCCGAGAGTGTGTCCGGAAGCTTCAAGAAGACTGATGAATGATTCAGGCAAAGCCATTGGATTTTTAATACCGCTTCTTAAAATGGAAATTCCGTTTACTGCCTGATTTTCTTCTATTGCAATTTTCCCCTGAAAAAAAGTTATGTACCCATTAAGTTTGTCCAGAACCTCAGCAGAAGTCATAAAATTAATACCTTCATTTCTAAGAATTCCATTTTGGGAAAGAATCGCTTTCCTTTGCATAAGATAAGATTGCAGGGAATAAAGAGCTGACAATGCTGTATCATATTCTTTAATTGCTCCAGTTGTATAGCCTGCATCTCTTAAAATATCACCTCTGGTATCATGTCCTTTTATTTCAGTTACAATTGCCATATATCCACTTTGAGGTTGTGGAGGCAGCATGATCAATGCAATCACTGAAATTGCAGCAAATATAATTGGAGCTATTGGAAGGGAAAAAGTCTTGTTTTCAGCAATCGTCTGAAATTTAACCGTTTCTTTCGCTTCTAATGTTCTTGCCCTGGAAAATAATACGGAAAGAATCAATGCAAATAACACCGAAGCCAATAAGTATTTAAGAAAAACCTGCAAAAAGCCATATGGTTGTAGAATTTCTATAAAATTTCCCCCATAATTCTGAATAACAAATAATACTATAAACATTCCAGTAAAAATAACATCCAAGAGAAGCATTGTTGGCAGCCTTTTCAACATACCTACAAAAATCCTACCCAAGGCTTTCCCTGTCTGGAAGAAGGTTAATGAATATTTTATAGTTACATATAGCAGGAAAATACCAGCAATAAGTAAAAATTGGAGTATAAACACCAACAGGATGTATCCTGCTAGTAAAATCATACCAAATCCGAAGTTATCCATTCCTGAACTGATAATCAAGGGATAAAACCTGCTTATTACTATCCCTGTCGCAGTAAAAGCTCCCACTATGAAAATAAATGAACTTAAGCTGCTTATTAAAGTAGTAATATAATTTCTTAATGATAAAGATTTTTTATTTACATTTGTACTATTCATAAAAATAATTAGTAGTAAAATAAATAAGAAGTAATTAACTATACTAAATAGTGGAGTAAATATGAATGGTATTGATTTCTGATAAATGACAAGCACTATGCTCTTCAGCAGAAACGTACCTTGCAGGAAAAAAATCGACAGCACCAACCAGGGCAGACCGAAAAATACCGAAGACTCCTGGCTATGACTCTGGTACTGGTCTTTACTCTGATTTTGATTTTGATTTTGATTTTGATTTTGATTTTGATTTTGATTTTGATTTTGATTTT
>ENA-UOOK01004384-UOOK01004384.1-fermentation-metagenome-genome-assembly--contig:-NODE-4384-length-15173-cov-3.563037_pt1 | contig 15173 bp, 12 predicted proteins | sample MGYA00245777_ERZ724023 | MGnify/ENA primary metagenome ERZ724023 (study PRJEB28704, sample SAMN03018312) | fermentation metagenome | biome: anthropogenic terrestrial biome; feature: soil; material...
GCGCGGGAAACTGCTTAAAGGCCTCGGCCTTGTGGCTTCGAGTCCGGTGCCTGAAAATCTTGTGAAGCGCGGTATCCTGCTGAAAAACACAGGAACAGCCCGTCAGGTGGCAGATGCAAAGCAGAAAATGGTGCGCATTGTCGAATGCAGTGAAGGGTGCAGGACTACACCTAAGCAGAATCGAGTGCTTGAAATCCTGCGCAGGGCAGGCAGCGTATCATTAAAGGAGCTTTGCTACTTCGCGGGCGTTACGTCTGCCGTTGTGGGTGCGCTTGTAAAAAAAGGCATGGCGCAGTATTATGATGTTGAGGTTTACCGCAACCCTTATGATGCGGAGCCGATTTCAACAAGGCATGAGCAGAATTTTTCCCTTTCCGCTGAGCAGCAGGCAGCTTTCAAGCGTATGTATGAGCAGTACAACTCAGGGAAAGGAGGGGTTTCCCTCCTCTTTGGTGTCACGGGGAGCGGAAAGACGTCGGTCTACCTGCAGCTTATAGACCGTGTGAGGGCAGATGGGCGCGGCGTTATAGTAATGGTGCCTGAAATTTCACTTACGCCGCAGACGATCGCGATTTTCCGTGCAAGGTACGGGCAAGGCGTCGCTGTTTTCCACAGCGGCCTTACTCTGGCCGAAAGGCTTGACGAGTGGAAGCGCGTACGCAGCGGGGACGCTTCTATTGTGGTGGGCACACGCTCTGCAGTTTTTGCGCCGCTTAAAAATATAGGCATGATAATTATGGACGAGGAGCAGGAAAACTCCTATAAATCAGAGGCGGCGCCCCGGTTTCAGACCCGGGATGTTGCGAAATTCCGCGCATCCAGGCACCAGAGCCTGCTGTTGCTTGCGTCCGCCACTCCAACGGTGGAGTCGTACTATTTTGCCCAGACCGGGAAATATCATTTAATTGAGCTCAACAGCCGCTTTAACAGCGACAGCCTGCCTCCGGTTTATGTGGTGGACATGAAGGATGAGCTGCGAAACGGCAACGCCACCTCGTTCAGCAGCGTTCTGACAAAGGAAATCGAAAGCAATCTGCAAAAAAACGAGCAGACCATTTTGCTGCTCAACCGCCGGGGATACCACACCATCGTGACCTGTGCAAACTGCGGCGACGTGGTGACCTGCCCCCATTGCAGCATTGCCATGACGTATCATAAGGATAACGGGCAGCTGATGTGCCACACCTGCGGCTATGCCCGTCCTTTTGTGACGGCCTGTCCCAAATGCGGCAGCGAATATGTCCGGTATACCGGCAGCGGCACCCAGAAGGCCGAGGCGGAACTGAAAGAGCTGTTTCCCGGAGCAAGAATACTACGGATGGATACCGACACCACCATGGCAAAACTTTCCCATCAGCGGTATTTCACCGATTTTTCGGAAGGGAAATACGACATTCTGCTGGGTACTCAGATGATATCAAAGGGTCTGGATTTTCCCAACGTGACGCTGGTGGGAGTGTTAAACGCCGACCAGAGCCTGTACGCCAACGATTTTCGCAGCATGGAGCGCACCTTTTCCATGCTGACCCAGGTGATCGGCCGTTGCGGCCGGGGAGAGCTGGGAGGCCGGGCCTATGTGCAGACCATGACCCCGGAAAACGAGATCTTCACGCTGGCGGCCTCCCAGGATTACCCGAAGTTTTATGCTGAGGAAATCGCCCTTAGGAAGCTGATGCTGTATCCGCCCTTCTGCGATATCTGCATCGCGGGGTTTGACAGCGTGCGCGAGCAGGAGGCCAAAGCGGCGGCGGAGCTGTTTTTTCAGCATCTTACCGTCCTGAGCCAGAAGGAATATTCCGATATTCCTCTGCGGCTGTATGGGCCGATGCCCTTTACGGTATTCAAGGCAAGCGGCCGTTTCCGCTACAAGCTGGTCATCAAATGCAAAAACGGGCGGCGTTTCCGGGAGCTTCTGGGCCGGGCGATGACCGAGCTGGATCATGAGAAATCCATTAGAAATGTCCGGGCTTATGCGGACATGAATTACGCGGGAATTTTTTAAGATAAAAGGAGCTAATGCCATGGCAATCAGAAAAATAGTAAAGGAACCAGACGAGGTCCTTCGAAAAAAAAGCAGGGAAGTGGAAAAGTTTGACGCCAAGCTGCACCAGCTTCTTGACGATATGACCGAAACCCTGAAGCTTGCTGAAGGAGTCGGTCTTGCCGCTCCTCAGGTGGGCGTGCTTAAGCGCGTGGTCGTCATTATCATCGACGATCAGGTGATCGAACTTATAAATCCCAAAATCGTGGCCACCGCCGAAACCCAGACCGATTACGAGGGCTGCCTTTCCTGCCCCAATAAGTGGGCGGAGATCACCCGCCCCCGCATTGTGGTGGTCAAGGCGCAGGACAGAAACGGCAGCCCGGTCGAGCTGCGGGGAGAGGATCTTTTGGCCCGCGCGTTCTGCCACGAAATCGACCATTTAAACGGCAGGCTGTTTATTGATATGGCGACCGAAATCGTGTCGGAGGTGCCTAAAAAAAAGAGGACGAAAGCCAAAAGGGTGCAATAAATCTGAAGGGAGAGAAGCCCATGAAAATTGTGTTTATGGGAACGCCGGAATTTGCCGTGCCGTCGCTGCAAAGCCTGCTGGATGAAGGGCACGAGGTCCTGGCGGCCTATACCCAGCCCGACAAGCCGAAGGGACGGGGATACAAGCTGGCTCCGCCTCCGGTGAAGGAACTGGCGCTTTTGCATCATATCCCGGTTTACCAGCCGCTCACCCTGAAAAACGGCGAGGCGGCAGAGAAAATCAAAAGCCTTGCTCCCGACTGCATCGTGGTGGTAGCCTACGGCAAGATCCTGCCCAAAGCGGTGCTGGATATTCCGAAATATGGCTGCGTCAACGTCCACGCTTCCCTGCTTCCCAAATACCGGGGGGCCGGACCTATCCAGTGGAGCGTGATCAACGGCGAGAAGGAGACCGGCGTGACCACCATGTATATGGCGGAGGGTATAGACACCGGCGATATGATTTTGCAGGAGAAAACCTCCATCAGCCCGGACGAAACCGCCGGGGAGCTGCATGACAGGCTGTCCGTTCTGGGCGGCGGGCTGATTGCGGAAACCCTCCGGCAAATCGAAAGCGGAAAAGCGCCGAGAATTTCCCAGAACGACGGGGAGTCCTGTTACGCCCCCATGCTGGATAAGGCGCTTTCCGGGCTTGATTTTGAAAAAGCCGCCAAAGAGGTGCACTGCAAAATCATGGGGCTTTCCCCCTGGCCGGCGGCGACTGCCGTGCTGGACCAGAAGCTTCTGAAAATCCACCGTTCCCGCCTGCACCCCGAAGTTAAAGGGGAGTGCGGCGAGATAGTGGACGAAAATAAATTCATCGTCGCCTGCCGGGACGGCGGGGTGGAGCTTCTTACCGTACAGCTGGAGGGCGGAAAAAAGATGAATTCCTCTGATTTTCTGCGGGGACATCCCATAAAGAAGGGAAACTTTTTACAGAAGGCTTAATAAAATCCAGAAAAATTGCCAATATTATGAATATTCCGGAAGGGCGGTGGTACGATGCCTTATTTTTTTGATTCCTATTATCTGATTCTGGTGGTGCCCGCGCTGCTCGTTGCCCTATGGGCTCAGGCCAATGTAAAGGGAACCTTTAACCGGTACCGGGAGATATACAACAACCGGGGGCTGACGGGGGCGGAGGCCGCCCGCCGCATATTGGACCAGAACGGACTGTATAATGTCAGTGTAGAGCATATTAAAGGCAGTTTAAGCGACCATTTCGACCCGTCGGCGGGGGTAATCCGGCTTTCCGACGGCGTTTATGGCAGCACCTCCATCGCCGCGGTGGGTGTAGCCGCCCATGAGGCGGGTCATGCGGTGCAGTACGGCGAGGGCTATGTCCCCATCAAAGTCCGCAGCGCCATTATTCCGGTGACCAACATCGGCTCCCAGCTTTCCTTTCCACTGATTATTCTGGGACTGGTGATGTCCTTTGAGCCGCTGGTGCTTACGGGCATCGTGCTGTTTTCCACCGTAACGGTGTTCCAGCTTATCACCCTGCCGGTGGAGCTGGACGCAAGCCGCCGGGCATTATCCATTCTGCAGAGCCAGTATCTTTTATCCGATGAGGAATTAAAGGGTGCGTCCAAAGTGCTGCGGGCGGCGGCCCTTACCTATGTGGCCGCGCTGATTGTGGCGGTAGCCCAGCTGCTCCGCCTGATTTTGCGCTATGGCAGAAACAGCCGCCGCTGAAATACCGCGACCGCATCATCCTATAACAAAGGAATAACAAGACGATATGACAGATTCTCGACAGGCGGCCTTTTTAGGGCTTCTGCGCATGGAAACAGACCAGAGCTATTCCAATCTGGTGCTGGACAAAATTTTTACTGAAAAAAAGCTTTCCCCACGGGATAAAGCCTTTGCGGGTGCGCTGTTTCGCGGCGTGCTGGAGCGGAAACTCACGCTGGACTTTATCCTGTCGAAATACAGCCGCCAGTCTTTTGAAAAAACGGATAAAGCGGTGCTGACCATTCTTCGCATAGGAGTTTATCAGCTGAAATTTATGGACAGCGTGCCCGACAGCGCAGCAGTCAACGAGTCGGTTGGCTTAGCCCGGGCAAACCGGCAGGCAAAAGCCGCCGGCTTCATCAACGCTGTACTGCGCGGCTTTATCCGGGATGGCAAGGAACTGTGCCTGCCCCATAAAAGCCGGGAGGAGGATCTGAGCATCCAGTATTCCTGCCCGGCCTGGCTGGTTTGGAAATGGGAGAAGGAATACGGCGAGGAAAATACCGGGGGGATTTTACAAAAATCTCTGGAAACGCCGCCTTTAACCATCCGGGTGAACACCCTGAAGGTCACCGCGCAGGATTTGACGGCTTATCTGGAAGAGGAAGGCGTGACGGTTCTTCCCACGTCTTTGGAAAACTGCCTGATTTTGCAGAATGCCGGGGAAGTCCCTAAGCTGAAGGCGTTCCAGGAGGGGCTGTTCCATGTGCAGGATATGGCGTCCCAGCTGGCGGTAAAAGCGCTGGACGTCCGTCCCGGGATGACGGTGCTGGACTTATGCGCCGCCCCGGGAGGAAAAAGCTTCACCGCTGCTGAGTATCTGAACAAAAAAGGCGAAGTCCTGTCCTTCGACCTGTATCCTCATAAAGTCAGGCTGATTGAGGACGGGGCGAGGCGGCTAGGAATAGAAAATCTCAAAGCGGCAAAGGCCGACGCCATGGAGTTTCAAAGAGAAATTCCCCTGGCTGACCGGGTGCTGTGCGACGTACCCTGCTCCGGGCTGGGAATCATAAGGCGGAAGCCGGAGATCAAGTATAAGCCTCAGTCGGATCTGCAGGCGTTTCCCGAAATGACGGCGAAAATACTGAATAACGCCGCGCGGGTTGTAAAACCCGGAGGAATTCTGCTGTTTTCCACCTGTACCTTAAATAAAGACGAAAACGAAGGCCCGGCGACCAGATTTTTGAAAGAAAATTGTCACTTTCAGCCATTGCCTTTAGGACCAAACTTTGATATATTTAAGTGTAAGCATTTAAACGAGGTCACCCTTTTGCCTCAGGAACAGAACACTGACGGCTTTTTTATGGCGGCCTTTACAAGAATCGATCAGGTGAGAGTTTGAACAAAACCGATGTAAAAAGCATGGACCTGCACGAGCTGAAAACGCATATAACGGAGATGGGGCTGCCGGCTTTCCGGGCCGGGCAGATTTATGATTGGCTGTGGGCGAAAAACGCCGATTCTTTTGAAGAAATGACCAACCTTTCTCTGGATCTGCGTCAGAAGCTTTCGGAGGAGTTTTTCATTCCAAAGCTTAAGCAGGAGCAAAAGCTGGTATCGAAGCAGGACGGTACGGTGAAATATCTTTACCGCCTGTCCGACGGGGAGTGTGTGGAAAGTGTGCTTATGCGTTATAAGCACGGCAACAGCATCTGCATCTCCACCCAGGCGGGCTGCAAAATGGGCTGCCGGTTCTGTGCTTCCACCATCGCAGGCTTTGTGCGGCATCTGGTCCCCTCGGAAATGATGGGGCAGATCACCGAAACCGCAAAGGATATCGGCGAGAAAATCTCCAACGTGGTGCTTATGGGCATCGGTGAGCCGCTGGATAACTATGAAAATGTTCTGACCTTTCTGAAGATTTTGTCTTCTGAGCAGGGGCTCAATCTCAGTTTGCGGCATGTGTCTCTTTCCACCTGCGGGCTGGTGGATAAAATAGAGAAGCTGAAAAATGAAAAGCTGCAGCTTACCTTATCGGTCTCGCTGCACGCGCCCAACGACCGGATACGAAACCAAATCATGCCGGTCAACGCCAAATGGAATGTGGGTGCGCTGCTTGCGGCCTGCAGGGATTACAGCGAGGCGACCAGCAGGAGGATTTCCTACGAATACGCCTTGATCGACGGGGTGAACGACAGCGAGGAATGCGCCGGGGAGCTGGCGCGCCGGTTGAAAGGCACTTTGTGTCACGTGAACCTGATTCCCGTAAACCGGGTGAAAGAGCGGGATTTTAAGCAATCGAAGGAAGACACAACCGAAAGGTTTTTGAAGATATTGGAGCAAGGCAGAATCACCGCTACCGTCAGGAGGACGCTGGGCGCCGACATTAACGCCGCGTGCGGCCAGCTCCGACGGGAAAGCAGGGAAAAGGAGGGCGCCGAAAATTGAAGATACGCGGAAAAACAGATAAGGGTTTGGTTCGCCCCACTAATCAGGACGCTTTTGAGGTCTTTGCGCTTTCCGCGGACGCGGTCTGCGCCGTTGTGTGCGACGGCATGGGCGGAGCGAAGGCCGGCAACGTGGCCAGCAGCATGGCGGTGGAGACCATTGCCGAAAACATAAAAGGCAACTATCGTGAAAACATGAACGCTGATTTTATAAAAACAATGCTGTTTACCGCCATTGGCATTGCCAATATCAAAGTTTACGAGGAGGGAACCGGCAATCCCGAGTATGCCGGCATGGGGACCACCGTTGTGACGGTGATCGTCAGCGGCGGGGCCGCTTATGTCGCTCACGTGGGCGACAGCCGGGCCTACAAGCTTTGTTCAAACGGCATCCGTCAGCTCACCACCGACCATTCCATGGTGCAGGTGCTGGTGGAGCGGGGCGAGCTTACCCAGTCGGAAGCCAAAAGCCATCCTAAAAAGAACCTGATTACCCGGGCGCTTGGCGCTGAAAGTACGGTCAATGTTGATTACGCCGAGGAGCCGCTTGCCGACGGGGAGTCGATTCTGATCTGCACCGACGGCTTAAGCAATCCGGTGGAGGATGCGGAAATACTGAAAATCATGAACGAGGAAGGCTTCGACACCTGTGTGGAAAAGCTGATTTCCGCCGCCAAGGAGAAAGGCGGAAACGACAACATTACCGCTGTGGTGATATCTTAATTTTTCAGGAGTGAACCGAGCATGGATAAATATATAGGCAAAAAGCTGGATGGTCGCTATGAAATATTAGAGATGATCGGCATGGGCGGAATGGCCAACGTATATAAGGCCTACGACGTGCTGGAAGACCGCTATGTAGCCATTAAGATCCTTCGGGACGAGTTCTTGTCCGACCCTGAGCTGCTCCGCAGGTTCAAAAACGAGTCCAAGGCGATTGCGGTGCTTTCCCATCCCAATATTGTCAAGGTGTACGACGTCAGCTTCAACGAAAAATTCCAGTCCATCGTGATGGAATACATTAACGGCATCACCCTAAAGGAATACATTGAGCAGCAGGGCGTAGTCAAATGGAAGGAAGCCGTGCATTTTGTCACTCAGATTTTGCTGGCTTTGCAGCACGCCCACGAAAAGGGCATTGTCCACCGGGATATTAAGCCCCAGAACATTATGCTGCTGACCGACGGCTCCATCCGGGTCATGGATTTCGGCATCGCCCGCTTTACCAGCAGCGAAACCCGCACCATGACCGACAAGGCTATCGGCAGCGTGCATTACATCAGTCCCGAACAGGCCAGAGGCGAGCGCACCGATGAAAAAACCGATATTTACTCGGTGGGCGTAATGCTCTATGAAATGCTGACCGGCAAGCTTCCCTTTGAAGCCGATACGGCGGTTTCGGTGGCTTTAAAACAGATTCAGTCCGAGCCGGTAAAGCCGACGCAGCTTAACCCCAATATTCCTGACGGCCTTGAGCAGATTACCTTAAAAGCCATGAAGAAAAATCCGACGGACCGTTACCAGTCGGCAGCCGAAATGCTGGAAGATATTGACCGTTTTAAAAAGAATCCTTCTATTCACTTTGAATATAAATACTTTATTGACAGTAATCCCACCAGACATATGGAGAAAATTAAGGTGAAAAACACGGAAGAGTTGAACGCGCAGGAATCAAAACAGAAATCGCCCGCTATTTCGATTTTATCGGGTATCGCGATTGGTTTCGTCATCGTGGCCGTGCTGTTTGTGGTAGGGGCGATCTGGCTTATTAACCCGTTCCAGCCTGTGGCGGAGATTTCCATGCCCGGGCTGATCGGGCAGAAATATCAGGATGCGATCGACCTTTACGACGATATCGATATTGTCAACGGCGGTACCGCCTACAGCGCCGAATATGAGGCGGGCTATATCTGCGACCAGGACATCAAGGAGGGGCGGCAGATCAAAAAAGGCGCCACAGTGGAAGTGACCGTCAGCAAGGGGTCTAAAACCATTACGCTTTATGATCTGACCAATTACGACACCATTACGGCGGAAACGCATCTGCGCAGCATGGGACTTACCTGGATCGAAGTGCCCGTGTACAGCAGCACGGTTACCAAGGGATATGTGGTGCGCACCATGCCGGAGGAGAAAACCGAGATGACCGAGGGCTCTTCCGTGACCCTTTATATCAGTCAGGGCCCGGAGGAGAAAAAAGTAAAGGTCCGTGACTTTACTTTAATCAACGTTGATGATGCCAAGCGTGTCATTACCAAAAACAATCTGGTGGTTGATAACAGCAATATCAGCCTGGTGGATGATTCCGAGTATCCCGAGGGCGTGGTGATCTCCCAGTCTTTGGAACCCGGCACCGAGGTGGACGCCGGGGCCTCCATTTCCCTGACGGTATCCAGCGGAAAATCCAGCCTGACGACGATCTTTGTCAAGGTGGATCTCGACGACGTGGATATTGACAAGGTGGTGGACATTGAGGCTATTCTGGACGGAAGCTCCGTCAGCCAGGATAAGGTGAATCCGGAGGAGAGCCGGGAGTGGTCGGTAACCCTCAAGGGCACCGGCGTTTCCGAACTGGTGGTGAAGCTGGATAACCGGATTTATCAGGAGTTTAAGGTGGATTTTGATAAAGGAAACTATGAAATTACCAAGGATAATAAAAGGAAATTCGAATAGGATATGGAGCAATCGGAAGGACTCATTATAAAAGGCGTAGGCGGTTTCTATATGGTGGAAACCGCCGAAGCCGTTTATGAATGCAAAGCCAGGGGGATTTTCCGTAAAGAGAAGATTTGCCCCCTGCCGGGCGATCATGTCCTGATGGAACCGGACGGTTTCGGAAAAGGGTGGATCATCGAGATTTTGCCACGCAAAAACATGCTTCTCCGGCCGCGGGTGGCGAATCTGGACAAGCTGTTTGTGGTTTCCTCAGTGGCCGAGCCCCTGCCGAACACCCTGGTGATGGACAAAACCATTGCCATTGCCGAGAAAAAGGACATTCAGCCGGTGATTGTGGTGACGAAAACCGACTTGGATACGCCGGATCCCCTCTGTGAAATCTATGAAAAAGCGGGCTTTTGTGTGATCTGTTTTTCCATTACCGACAGGAGGGGAATCGAAAAGGTAAAGCAGGAGCTTATCGGCTGTGTCAGCGCCTTTACGGGCAATTCCGGGGTTGGAAAATCCACTTTGCTCAACGCTCTGGGCGAGGGTCTTAGCCTCCCTACGGGGGACATCAGCAAAAAGCTGGGGCGCGGGCGGCACACCACCCGTCATGTGGAGCTGTATAAGCTGCAGGAGGGCGGCTATGTGGCCGATACGCCGGGTTTTTCCTCGGTGGATATAGAAAGATCCGAAGTGATTTTGAAAGACGAACTGGAGTACTGTTTCCGGGAGTTTGCAGCCTACAGGGGGACCTGCCGGTTTACCGGCTGTTCCCATACCTCTGAAAAGGGCTGCGGAATTATACAGGCGGTGAAAGACGGAAAGATCAGTACCCAGAGGCATGGAAATTACGTGGAAATGTATAATGAAGTGAAGAATATTAGGGAATGGGAAATTTCAAATTAAGCGAGAGGGGAAGGCATGGCTGCCGGGCAAAGGCGTCATGCCGTTTTTATGGAAAAGATGAAAATCGTGGTTCCCTGTCTGTTTGGGCTGGAAAGCATCGCGGCGGGGGAATTAAAGCGCATGAGGATGGAGGACGTGCAGACTCTAAATGGAAAAGTGACCTTTCTGGGGGACTTTTCCGACGTTGCCCGGGCCAATATCGGGCTTCGTACCGGCGAGCGGGTGATGATCGAACTGGGGAGATTCCCGGCTGCCTCCTTCGAGGAGCTGTTTCAGGGAGTGCTTTCCTGCCCGCTGGAGGATTATATCGGCAAGGCCGATGCTTTTCCCGTCAAGGGATGGTCGCTTAATTCCGCGCTCCACAGCATTCCCGACTGCCAGTCCATCATCAAGAAGGCGGCGGTGGAGCGGCTGAAAAAATATTACCGGGTAGCCTGGTTTGAGGAAACCGGCAGTGTCCACCAGATCCGCTTTTCCATTTTAAAGGATGAGGTTTCCATTATGCTGGATACTTCCGGTGCAGGGCTGCACAAGCGGGGCTACCGCAAAAACGCCAACGCCGCCCCTATTAAAGAAACGCTGGCGGCGGGCATCTTAGACCTTGCCCGGGTGAAGGCGGACACGGTGCTGTACGATCCTCTGTGCGGCTCCGGCACCTTTCTGATCGAGGGAGCGCTCCGCGGCTTTGGCATCGCGCCGGGCATCAGCCGGAAATTTGCCGCGGAAGGCTGGGCGGCGTGTCCTCCCGACGTCTTTAAGGCCATGCGGCAGGAGGCTATGGAGAAAATTGACCGCCGGAGCGGATTTGTCGCCTACGGTGGCGATATTGACCCGGAATCGGTGCTGCTGGCGCAGGAAAACAGCAAAAAAGCGGGCGTTTCCGGCAGAATCAGAGTGGAGAAAAAAGATCTGACCGATTTTGAGCCTCAATCGGAAAACGGCGTGATCGTCTGTAACCCGCCTTATGGCGAGCGGATGCTGGATGTAAAACAGGCGAGGGAACTTTATCGCAGAATGGGCGAGGTTTTTGCCAGCAAGGCGCCGGGCTTTCCCTGTTATGTGATTTCCCCTGATGAGGAATTCGAGCAGAGTTTCGGCAGAAAAGCGAATAAAAAGCGCAAGCTTTATAACGGAATGCTGAAATGTGACCTTTATATGTATTTTTAACCGGCATTTATACTATTTGTATTTTTAGCAAGGGGGTTTGCCGGCATGATCCTTTCGGGGAAAGAAATCATAAAAAACATGGGGAAAGACATTATCATTGAGCCGTTTGACTTAAAACGGGTCAACCCCAACAGCTATAACCTGTCGCTGCACAACGAGCTGCTGGTATATGAAAGCCCGGTGCTGGATATGAAAAAGCCTAATCCGGCCCGCACGATCCTGATTCCCGAAACGGGCTTGAGACTGGAGCCGAACCGCCTGTATCTGGGGCGGACAAAGGAGTATACCAAAACCGAGCGGTTTGTTCCCATGCTGGAGGGGCGTTCTTCCACGGGAAGGCTGGGACTGTTTATCCATGTGACGGCGGGCTTTGGCGACGTGGGCTTTGCAGGCTTCTGGACGCTGGAGATTTTCTGCATCCAGCCGATTGTAGTTTACCCCGACGCCCAGATCTGCCAGATTTATTTTCATACCATCGAAGGGGATTACGACCTTTACCGCAGCGGCAAGTACCAGAACAATACCGGCATTCAGCCGAGCTTGATGTATCAGGATTTTGAATAGAAAAAACCGGCGGCCCGGAATTTCGGGCCGCCGGTTTTTATAGGAAAGCCAGCCGGTTTTTCAGTGCCCGGCAAGCTTTTTGATAACCTGGAGAAGATAAACCGCCTCTTGAGCCGTGGAAAAGCAGGACGGCGCGATGCGGGCGGTCCCGCGGGATAAAGTACCGTAAGCCTCATGGGCGAGTCTTGCGCAGTGCAGCCCGCCCCGTACGGCAATGCCGTACCGGGCGAGGTCGGCGGCGGTTTCCTCGCCGGTCTTGTCACCGATATTCAGGCTGATAATCGGCAGCTTGTTGGTCATGCTGTCGGAATACAGCGTAACGCCGGAAATTTTTTTCAGTTCCTCGAAAATAAACCGGCAAAGCTCCGATTCCTTTTTGTGGATTTTATCGATGCCCGTTTTTTCCACGAACTTCATACCTGCCAAAAGCCCGATGCTGCCTACGGAGTTGACCGTGCCGCTTTCCAGGCGGTCGGGCAGAAAATCGGGCTGCACGAGTTCCCGGGATTTGCTGCCGGTGCCGCCCTCCATAATGGTATTATAGGCTTTTTCCTTTGCGCAGAGCAGCAGCCCGGTCCCGGTGGGGCCGTAAAGCCCCTTGTGGCCCGGCATGCACAGGAAGTCGATCTGGCAGCGGTTCATGCTGACGGGCAATACGCCGGCAGTCTGGGCGGCATCCACGCCGAAAAGCAGGCCGTTTTTTTTTGCCATCGCACCCAGCTCATAAACAGGGGAAATCACCCCGAAGACATTGGAGCCGTGCAGACAGAAAATCATCCTGGTGCTGCTGTTTATTTTGGACGCAAAGTTCCGGACGGTTTTTTCCGGGTCGTTTTCGTCTATGGCGGCAATATCATAGGTGATCAGGCCATCCTCGTAAAGCTTGTGCACCGGCCTTACCACCGCATTGTGCTCCAGATTGGAAATGATGACGTGATCTCCCTGTTTCAGCACGCCTTTTATCGCCATGTTGATGGCGTGGGTGCAGTTTAAAGCGAGGACGACGTTTTCAGGCTGATTCAGGTCAAAAAGGGAGGCGGCCTTTTCGCGGCACTCATACAGCTTTGCAGCCGTATCCAACGACATGGGATAGCCGCTGCGGCCGGGGTTCCCCCCATAGCGGGTTAAAGCCAGATTTACCGCAGAAATAACCGACGAGGGCTTTGGATAGGTCGTCGCCGCGTTGTCGAAATAAATCATTTTGTCCGTCACATCCTTTTTGCCTTACCGGCGCAGAAATTTAATGTGTGTGGTTGTCCGGCTTTACCCGTCCACCCGTAAAATGCGGACATTGCCGGATTTTAAAATTTGCAGAGCTTTGCTCAGGCTTTTGGCGTGGACCCGCAGGCCGTATCCGCAGCCGTTTTCTCCAAGCGGGTCGCGGTTTCGTTCTATATAAGAGACAATCCCCTGTGAGCTCAATAAGGACTGACCTTTATTGGCATAGGTGATGGAATTAACATAAATAATGGGTTTGCCCATAGCGTTCACCTCGCTTATACACCATCATATGCAGCAAAACGGGCTGGTGTTTCATAAAGAGGGGAAGGCCGGCTGAATTTTCCCTGCGGATTTCAGCCTGTAGAATGCGAAAAGCGGAAACGGATACACCATCCGTTTCCGCTTTTTTCTGTGGGAATAATTATTTTATATAGGGCGTAAGGGAGAAGGTAAAGGAAAAATCCGTTTTCAGCTTATACCGTTCCAGAAGCTCGGGACCGCAGCTGTGAGAACCGACGCCGGTCTGCTGCGCGTCTACGCACAGCACGGTATAGCCGCTTTTTTCAAGCTCATAATTATGCTTTTTGGAAGCCAGCTCCTCCTGCGTATAGCAGGAGGCGTTAAAGCAGAAGGTGTCGGCGGAATAGACTCTGATCCCGCCCAGATTGTTTTCGGCGCGAAGATACTGGCAATTCCAGCGGCTGCCGTTTTCCTGCGGCTTAATATAGTCCTCATGCATTTCCTTCACTGCCTGGGTAAACAGGCCAAGGTAGCTTGCCCGGTGCTTGTCGATATAGCTTTCATGAGGACCGTAACCGAAATAGGCGATCTTATCGGTCTTTTCGGTTAAGAACATGCGCAGGCCGAAGCGGGGGAGCCTGGGCACGGTGGGGCTGATTTTCACGTCCATGGACGTGGTGACGCCGCCGTCTGCGCCGATTTTCCAGACAACATTTACGCGGGCCAGGGGTTGGATGATGGCCGCGACAATGGAAAGCTCGGAACGGATGACCAGGTTGTCGCCGTTATTCTCCAATTTAGTGGAATAGCAGCGGGATTTTGCCTGCCGGTAGCGGTATTCCTCCCATTTATCCCGGGTATCCGGCTCGTTATCGTAAGGCGCATGCCATACGATATATTCGATGGGCTTCTCGATTACAGCCGTGTTGCCGTATACCATTTCCTCAAACGCGCCGGTGAATTTATTATAGACATAGCGGAAGTTTTCGCCCTTAATATCCAGATACTTGGCGGCTTCGGTGCAGGAAAGCGTTCCGGTATTTTCGGGCAGTGCGTAAGGGTAACGGTCGCTTCCCGCCTGGTCGAAGCCCAGCTCGCGGCCTGCCTTGGTGAGCGCTTTGTCGCCAATCTGGTTATAGATAAAGCGGACGGCATATTCCCCGGACGTTTCCGCAGCTTTTTCCACCGTGATTTCCTTTATGGCGTGGGGAGCAATGTCCAGTTTCTCCTGCGGAATTTTGCCTTGGGCGATGATCCGGGCATTCTGCATGATTTCAAAGCGGACGGCGACATAATCCTTTGTGTTGGTGAAATCCTGGATGTTTTTGAAGGTAAAGCTGCCTTTTTTCAGGTCGGAAGCGACAAGGCGCAGGGGCCGAAGGACGTTTTTATATTCCAGCAGCCCGGTATGCGGGGTACGGTCGGGGTAAACAAGGCCGTCCATACAGAAGTTGTTATCGTGGGGATATTCGCCGGAATCGCCGCCGTAGTAGTAAATTTCCTTACCCTCGGCGGTTTTTCCCATGTAGATGGCATGGTCACACCATTCCCACACAAAGCCGCCGCACATCCGGGGATATTGCTCGAACATCCGGAAATAATCCTCGCAGTCGCCGGGGCCGTTTCCCATGGCATGGGTGAATTCGCACAGGATATAGGGCCGCTTCTGGGCGGGGTCCTCCATATACGCCTTAATGGAGGCAAGGGAAGGATACATGGTGCTGTATAGATCCAGCGCCTGGGAGTCAGGCTGATCTTCGCGGCGGGCCCGGAAGCTTTCA
>ENA-UOOK01004386-UOOK01004386.1-fermentation-metagenome-genome-assembly--contig:-NODE-4386-length-15170-cov-6.171551_pt1 | contig 15170 bp, 13 predicted proteins | sample MGYA00245777_ERZ724023 | MGnify/ENA primary metagenome ERZ724023 (study PRJEB28704, sample SAMN03018312) | fermentation metagenome | biome: anthropogenic terrestrial biome; feature: soil; material...
ATACTAATAGGAGTTTTTTCGGGAAAGAATAGATCAAAATGGCAGGACTATGCAGGTATGACATTTGCGGTTTCAGGTATATCATTGCCCTCATTTTGGTTGGGACTTATGCTGATACAAATATTTGCTGTTAACCTGAAGTGGTTTCCTACTGTAGGAGCGGATGGATTAAGAAGCTTGGTGCTTCCGTCAATAACTTTAGGTGCCAGCGTTGCAGCAATAATTGCAAGATTTACAAGATCATCAATCATAGAAATTTTGAAAAATGATTATATAAGAACCGCCCATGCCAAGGGCTTGACAGAAAGAAAAATTATCTGGAAGCATGTTTTCAGAAATTCGATGCTATCGGTTGTTACGGTAATCGGATTGCAGTTCGGGTTTTTATTGGGAGGATCGGTTGTGACCGAATCGGTATTTGCCTTTCCAGGATTGGGAAGCTTGTTGATTGATTCGGTTAATTTCAGAGATTATCCCATGATACAATCATTAATACTGATATTCTCATTACATTTTGTGGTGATAAATTTATTGGTAGATCTACTGTATGCGGCATTAAATCCTGAAATAAAATTACAGTAGAAGGGAGGAAAAACTGTGGCAAAAGAAAAAGAACTTGAAGGACTTGAAGAAAAGGAAGAAATCAGAACCCCCTTTAAGGAGTTTTTAATGAAGTTTAAAAGACAAAAAACAGCAATTGCAGCATTGGCATTTTTATTGCTTCTTGTGGTATTTTCAATTATCGGGGAAAAAATTGTTCCCTACGGGGTAGATGAATATAACTATTCAAGCATATTGCAAGGACCTTCACAAAACCATTTGTTCGGTACGGATGAGTTCGGAAGGGATATTTTCAGCAGAGTAATTTTAGGAGCGAGAATATCGCTGGCTGTGGGGTTATCCTCTGTAACGGTGGGAGCTGTAGTGGGAACTGTTTTAGGCTTAATAAGCGGTTATTACGGCGGATTTATCGACAGCGTCATAATGAGGATATGCGATACATTGTTTGCTTTTCCGGGTACAATATTGGCAATAGGAATTATGGCTATATTAGGACCCGGTATATTTAATGTTGTTATAGCGGTTGCGGTATTTTCCGCACCCTCCTTTGCCCGTATTGTGAGGGGAAGTACTTTAGCTCAGAAGGAATCTGTATATGTACAAGCCGCAAAGAGCTTAGGAGCCGGTGACGCAAGAATTTTGTTTAAACATATACTTCCCGGTGCTTTGTCGGAAATAATTGTTTATTATACCATGAATATTGGTTCGTCAATATTGACGGCATCAAGCTTAAGCTTTTTAGGAATGGGTGCACAGGCACCGAGCCCCGAGTGGGGTCTTCAATTAAGCACAGGCAGAGCATATGTAGGATTGAATTGGCATATGACATTCTTCCCGGGTCTTGCTATATTTTTGACTGTACTGTCATTTAATTTACTCGGTGATGGGTTAAGAGATGCCTTAGACCCTAAATTGACACAGTAAGAAAGGAGTTATAACATGCAAGAAAAGGAATCTGATATATTATTGGATATAAAAAATCTTCATACCTATTTCTTTACTGATAACGGAGTTGTAAAATCTGTAGACGGCGTTGATATAACTCTTAAAAAAGGTTCGACTCTCGGTATAGTAGGTGAATCGGGAAGCGGCAAGAGCGTTACTGCTTTATCTGTAATGAATTTATTGACAGGTACTAAAGGGAAAATAGTAGAAGGAAACATACATTTAGATGGTAAAGATATAGTAAATATATCTGAAGAAGAAAAAAGAAAGCTTCGGGGCGGGGATGTTGCAATGATATTCCAGGAGCCTATGACTTCATTAAATCCTGTTCTTAAAATAGGAGATCAAATTTCCGAAGCTATAATAGAGCATTTTGATGTAAGTAAAAAAGAAGCATTAGATAAAACTATAGATATGCTTAAGAAAATAAGCATACCGAGAGCTGAAAAAATCGTAAATGAATATCCGTTTCAGCTTTCCGGAGGAATGAGACAAAGAATTATGATTGCAATGGCTTTGGTATGCAATCCTAAGGTTCTTATAGCCGATGAGCCTACGACAGCATTGGATGTTACGATACAAGCCCAAATTCTTGAGCTGATGAATGAGCTAAAAAAAATAGTCGGTACATCAGTATTGTTCATAACTCATGACCTTGGCGTAATTGCAGAAATTTGTGATGAAGTGGTTGTAATGTACTGCGGTCGTGTGGTTGAAAGCGGAGATGTATTATCTATATTTAAAAAACCTCGCCATCCGTATACGGAAGGATTGCTGAAATCAATTCCTAAATTAGGAGAACATGTGGAAATCCTCGAATCAATACCGGGAAATGTTCCTAATCCTAAATATATGCCAAAAGGCTGCAAATTTGAACCGAGATGCTCCAAGTCATTTGATAAATGCAGAGAAGAGGAACCCCCGTTTTTCACTTATTCAAACGGGCAGCAAAGCCGTTGCTGGCTGTGCAAAAAGGAATACGGAGGTGAAGTATAATGTCGAAAGTGTTGCTTCATACTGAAAATTTAAAGAAATATTATCCTTCTAAATCAGGAGTTTTAGGAATTAAAACCGAATATGTCAAATCAGTTGACGGTGTATCCTTTGAGGTTAAGGAAGGAGAGGTTTTTGGCATAGTCGGCGAATCCGGGTGTGGCAAATCAACATTGGGAAAGCTTATATGTAATTTAACCGATAAAACCGACGGAGAAATTACCATTAACGGGAAAAATCTATCCGAACTTTCCAAAAGAGAAATGCGTAATGTCAGAAAAGATATTCAAATGGTGTTTCAAGATCCATATGCATCGTTAAATCCAAGGATGTCTGTTCGTGACATTATAGCTGAACCTTTAATTATTCACAATCTTTATCATGGCAGGGAAGAAATAGATAAAAGAGTTGTTGAGCTTCTTCGTCACGTTGGATTAGACGGATATCATGCGCAGAGATACCCTCATGAATTCAGCGGCGGACAAAGACAAAGAATTGGAATAGCAAGGGCATTGGCAGTTAATCCAAAGCTTATAATAGCGGATGAACCGGTCTCGGCATTGGATGTTTCCATACAATCTCAGGTGCTGAATTTAATGACGGAGCTTAAAAATAAGTTAAATTTAACTTATGTATTTATAGCCCATGATTTGAGCGTTGTGGAGCATATAAGCGACAGAATAGGCGTTATGTATTTGGGGAATTTTGTTGAGGTTGCCGACAAATATGAACTGTATAAAAATCCTATGCATCCATATACCCAGGCACTTCTGTCGGCTATTCCCATACCCGATCCTACAATAAAAAAAGAAAGAATTATCCTTGAGGGAAGTATTCCAAGTGCCTTAAATCCTCCTTCGGGATGTAAGTTCCATACAAGATGCAGACATGCAATGGATATTTGCAAGGTGGAAAACCCCGTTAAAAAGCGAGTAAATGATAATCATTATGTATTCTGCCATCTTTATAACGATAAATAAGGGAGTTAATTAGATGATTGATATAAATTTAATCAGTGATATAACAAATGCCTTTGGTCCTTCAGGATTTGAAGATGATGTGGTTAAAGTAATCAAGGAATATTCAAAAGATTTTAATGTGGAAAATGACTGTATGAATAATGTTTTTTCTAAACTGAAAACAAATACAGGTAAAAAACCTGTTGTAATGTTGGATGCACACTCGGATGAAGTGGGATTTATAGTTCAGCATATAAACAGCAAGGGACTTATAAGTATATTGAATTTAGGCGGATGGGTAGGAAGCAACATTCCGGCGCACTCCGTAAAAATAAAAAACAGCAGGGGTGAAATGATTACGGGAATAACCGTTTCCAAACCGCCTCATTTTATGACGGATGAAGAAAGGGCAAGAAATATAATTGATATGGACTCTATTTTTGTTGATGTGGGAGCTTCCGGCAGAGAAGAGGTTACAGAAGTATTCGGCATTAAAGTGGGAGATCCTATTATGCCTGACGTTACCTTCCAATATAATGAAAATAACGGCACCTTATTCGGCAAGGCATTTGACAACAGGTTAGGATGCGCATGCATTATTGAAACGATGAAAAGGCTGTCAGGAGAAAATTTAGAGGTTGATGTTGTGGGTGCTTTTGCATCTCAGGAGGAAGTGGGAATGAGAGGGGCTCAGGTTACAAGTCAGGTGGTGAAGCCTGATTTGGCAATTGTATTTGAAGGCTCTCCCGCCGATGATTTATATTTTGATGAATTTGAAGCTCAGTGTGCCATGAAAAAGGGTACTCAAATAAGACATATGGATCAAAGCTATATAAGCAGCCCCGAATTTATAAAATATGCTGAATATTTAGCTGATAAAAATAATATCAAGTATCAAAGCGCTGTAAGAAGGAGAGGAAGCACCAATGCGGTAAGGATTCACGTATCTCACAAGGCGGTTCCCGTGCTTGTATTGGGAATTCCGTCAAGATTTGTTCACACTCATTATAATTTCTGTGCATTGGAAGATGTTAATTCAACGGTTGATTTAGCGGTAGAAGTTATCAAGAATTTTGACGAAGACAGCTTAAATAAAATTTTTAAACGTTAAGGAAGTGTTATAAATGAAAATTTTTATAAGTGCGGATATTGAAGGAGTGGCGGGAATTACCCTGACGGCGGAAACTCACAGTGACGAAAAGGTATATCAAAAGTTTGCCGACCAAATGACACTGGAAGTTTTAGCGGCTGCAGAAGGAGCCCTAAAAGCAGGTGCCACAGAAATAGTAATTAAAGACGGTCATGGAAGCGCAGCTAATATTGATGTACTGAAAATGCCCGAATACGTAACCTTAATAAGGGGAAAAAGCGGTCATCCCTATAATATGATGTATGGAATTGATGATACCTTTGACGGAGTAATGTTTGTGGGCTATCATTCGGCGGCAGGAACCGATACAAGCCCCCTGGCGCACACTAATACGGGAAATTCGAGCTATATAAAAATAAACGGGCAGATTGCAAGCGAATTTATGATTAACTCATATATTGCCGCCGCGCATAAGGTTCCTGTATTGTTTATTTCCGGAGATAAAGGAATTTGCGAGGAAGCAAAAAGACTTATTCCCAATATCACCGCCGTGGAAACAAAAATCGGAGTCGGCGGAGCTGCCATAAATATATCACCGGATAAAGTTATAAAATTAATTAAAAAGAATGCAGAGGAAGCATTAAAAAAGGATGTATCTCAAAATTTAATAAAGCTGCCTGAAGTCTTTGAGGAAGAAATAAGCTTCAAGCAGCATATAAATGCATATAAAATGTCATTTTATCCCGGCATGAAGGCAGTTGACAGCCACACCATAAAAATGACTGCAAATAATATTATGGATATCGTTACGGCAAATATGTTTGTGCTGTATTAACAAAGCAGCGTTAACGCAATAAGAATCCCCCGCTTTGACAGCAATATCGCTGTCAAAGCGGGGGATTCTTATTTATTTGCGTTTATTTGACTCAGTTATTCCGCCGCTATCTCAGTCCATCTTTGTGTATACAGGTCTAAAAATTCCTTCGGGTCTCTGAACATTTCCATCTTAGCTATATCTTCCTGAGGAATGTTAAATGCGGGATTGTTCAATAATTTTTCATCAACTTCCTTTATAGCTTCCGTGTGTACAGTTGAATACCAAACCTCGTCAATATTTCTTAGGGTTGCTTCCTTTGAGCATAGGAAATCAATGAACTTTTCAGCTAAGGGCTGATTTTTTGTGGTTGAAGGAATAAACATTGCATCAATCCAGATGTTGCTTCCTTCCTTTGGGATAACAAAGTCAAGGTTTTCATTTTCAGCCATTGCGCCCACTGCTTCTCCCGACCATACCAATGCCATATCGGCTTCTTCATTAACCATTATATCGGGTGCACCGTCGGTAATATATGCCATGACCAAAGGCTTTTGCTTAAGCAATAATTCCTTTGCCTCATCCAATTCCTTTTCATTAACCGTATTCATGGAATATCCTAACAATTTAAGAGCCGCACCGAAGGAATCTCTCTGAGAATCCATCATGATGATTCTCTTGCTGTGACTTTCATCCCAAAGTATTTCCCAGCTGTCCGAGGATGCGTCAACAATATTTTTGTTATACAATATTCCCAATGTGCCCCAGAAATAGGGCACAGCATATTCATTGGTGGGGTCATAGGGCTGATTTTTGAAATCTTCTCCTATATATTTATAATTTGGAATGTTGTCAAAGTTTATTTTATTGACCATTCCTTCATTAATCATGCGCTCAATCATATATTCGCTGGAAATAATCAAGTCGTAATTTGAAGCTCCTGCCTTTGCCTTGATGTACATGTCTTCGGGAGTTGCATAAGTATCATACTTTACGATTACATTGTTAGCCTCTTGAAATTCTTTCAATAAGTCTTTGTCAATATAAATATCATAGTTCAATACGTTCAGGGTTTCCTTCTGCTCGGAGCCGCAGCCTGTGACAGCGGCTAAAACAACGACTAAGACTGCTGCAATTAAAAATACTCTTTTCAATTCTTATACCTCTCTTTTTAGTTTCTTTTTTTCAATGCTGTTTGATCTTTTGTTTATTAATATCATCAATAGTAATACAACAACAAGCATTATTGTTGACAATGCATTAATTGTAGGACGTACACCCCTTCTTGCCATGGAATAAATAACTATTGAAAGATTTGTTACGCCTTCACCCTTTGTAAAGTAACTGATGATAAAATCATCGATTGACATTGTGAATGCCATTAAAAATCCTGTTATTATACCCGGCTTTATTTCCGGAATTATTACCTTTCTCAGTGCGTACAAAGGTGTTGCGCCTAAATCCATTGCCGCCTCCGTCATGTTCACGTCAAGCTGCTTCAGCTTCGGAAGTATTGACAATATTACATAAGGAGTGTTAAAGACTATATGGGATAGCAACATGGTATTGAATCCGAATCTCATGTTAAATGAAATATACAGAATCATAAGCGATATACCCGTAACAATATCCGGATTTACCACAGGCAGATAATTTATATTCAATATTAATGCCTTTACTTTTCCCTTCATGCTGTTTATGCCAATTGCGGAAATTGTGCCTAAAATTGTTGATACAATGGCTGCGATAAGGGCTATGGATATTGTATAGTAAAATGCGGAGCGTATATCGTGGTCATGAAAAAGCTCAATGTACCATTTCAACGAAAATCCCGTCCAGTTGCCTCTTGATTTGGATTCATTAAAGGAAAAAACAACAAGAACTATAATGGGGGCATACAGAAATATGAATATTATACCCATGTATATTTTAGATAAATATTTTTTTACCATAATCTTGCCCCTCCTTCCTTATCAACATCGAATTTATTCATAATTGACATGGATAAAAGTATTATAAGCATCATTACTATGGATATGGCTGAGCCGAAATTCCAGTCTCCGTTCAAAATGAACAGCCTTTCCACCAAGTTTCCTATCATCATGCTTTTATTTCCTCCCAACAGCTGAGGTATAATAAATGTGCTTACCGCAGGCATGAAAACCATTATGATGCCGGAAATAACTCCCGGCATGCTGAGAGGAAGTATAATCTTTTTGAACACGGTTTTCTTGTTTGCTCCCAAATCATCCGCCGCTTCAAGAAGTCCCTTATCCATTTTGCTTAATGCGGTATAGATGGGAAGCACCATAAAGGGAAGGAAGTTATAAACCATACCCATTACGGTAGCCCCTCTTGTATACAGCATATTTATTTTAGGAAGACCCAAAAGGCTGAAAAGATTATTGAGTATTCCGTTGTTTCCGAGTATTGTCATCCAAGCGTAGGTTCTGAGGAGCATATTCATCCACATTGGGAGAATACACAGAAATAAAAGTGTGTTTCTCCTGGATATATGCGTATTAGAAATTATATATGCGGCAGGATATCCAAGCAGCAAGCACAGTGCGGTTGAAATTGCCGCTAAATAAATCGAGTCCCACAGAATATTCATATACATCGGATTAAAGAATTTTTTAAAATTCTCCAATGTAAAATGAATTGTTGTAAGCCCGTTTGATTCCTTGGTGGTAATACTGTATAAAAGCACTAAAAACGAAGGCAAAGCAATAAACAAAATTATCCACACCACATAGGGGTAAGCAAAATATTTTGTTCTGTTTTTCAAAGCTATTCCCCCTTTTCCATAATATGAATGTCATCAGGTGTCAAGGTCAATCCAACGGTTGTGCCCACAGGAGCCATGTCCGTGGAATGAACCAAGAATTCATAGTCATTTGCAACAATATCCATTTCATAATGAACACCCTTAAATATAACCGACTTTACGATACCCTCCAACTTACCTTCACCCACAGGAGTTAAATCCAAGTCTTCGGGACGAATAACCACATCCACATCTTCTCCTCTTCCAAAGCCTGAATCGAGGCATTCGAATTTCTGCCCTAAAAATTCAACCAAATAATCATCGATCATAATTCCGTCCAATATATTGCTTTCACCGATGAAATCAGCAACAAAGGCATTTTCAGGCTCGTTGTATATATCAATGGGAGTTCCCATTTGCTGAATTATTCCGTCATTCATAACTACAATGGTATCAGACATGGTAAGAGCTTCCTCCTGATCATGAGTTACATAAATAAATGTAATTCCCAACTGCTTCTGCATTGCTTTCAGCTCATGCTGCATTTCCTTTCTGAGCTTTAAGTCCAAAGCACCCAAGGGCTCGTCGAGCAAAAGCACCTTCGGCTCGTTTACCAAGGCTCTTGCTATGGCAATGCGCTGCTGCTGCCCGCCGCTTAATTGGTCTATTCTTCTTTTTCCGTAATTTTTAAGATTGAAAAGCTCCAACATTTTTTCAACCTTGCCGGAAATTATTTTTTCATCCATTTTTTTAATTCTCAGACCGAATGCAATATTTTCAAAAACATCTAAATGAGGAAATAAAGCATATTTTTGAAATACTGTGTTCAGCTGCCTTTTAAAAGGAGGAACATCGTTTATTAATTGACCGTCGAAATAAACTTCACCCTCATCCGGAGTTTCAAACCCCCCTATTATTCTTAGAGTGGTTGTTTTCCCGCAGCCGCTTGGTCCCAATAAAGTTACGAATTCATTTTTTTTAACGGATAAATTAATATCGTCAAGAACAATTTCACCGTCAAATTTTTTGGTTATATTATTCAATTGTATAATTGCGTTGTCCATCTTTACCTCCTGATCAGAAATTTGGGGGAGTGCTCACCCACAGTACCCGTGCCGGGTTTTTGCCTGTATTTTCTATATAATGAGTTTTATTGGTTTTAATGTAAAATGACTCACCTTTTTTAACTTTATAAACCTGACTGCCGTAATAAAGAAGTATGGAGCCGCTTAAAACATAGCCGAATTCTTCACCCTCATGGGGTTCGTCCGTCTTTGTTTTGCTGTGGCTTCCAAGCTCCACCAAAATAGGCTCCATTTTATTTTTTTGAGCATTGGGAACAATCCAGTTTATAATATAATTATCATCCGATTCCTTTATAAACACATCCTCCTGCTTAAATACAATTTTACTGTCCACAGCTTCGTTGAAAAAGCTTCCCAAGTCTGTACCCAAGCATTCGAGAATGTCTGTCAGAGTTGCTATGGATGGAGATGTTAAATCCCTTTCCAACTGTGAAATATAGCCCTTTGTCAATTCGCATCTGTCTGCTAATTCCTGCTGAGTGAGGGAATTTGCAACTCTTATTCTTTTTAAATTTTCTCCGATTTTCATATGCGCCTCACGTATTTTATTAAACTTAAAGTTTAAAGTTACTAAACTTTCAAACAGTTTTTATTATACATAGGGATGCCCCTTCTGTCAATAATAAATTTGGGGAATTTCGAATTTCGGGGACGGGAATTTCGGGGACGGACCTTTGAGTTCCCGAGTTCCCACTTGCGTCATTTCAAGGTCCGTCCCCGGCGTTCCCCTATTGACACATTATTGTGTCTGATATATATTATTAATTAGTAAATGAAGGCAGGTGAATCATGGCTAAGATAAAATCGAAATTTGTTTGTCAGGAATGCGGTTATGAAACGGCAAAATGGCTTGGCAAATGTCCCTCCTGCGGCGAATGGAACACATTTGTCGAGGAGTTTGAAACAAAGGGAAGCGACTTAAAAAGCCAAAGGGGCATCAGCAAGGGCAAAATAGAAAAAATCAATAATATTACTTCTACCAAAAAAGAAAGAATTTCAACGGGAAGCATGGAAATGGACAGGGTCTTGGGGGGAGGAATTATTAAAAGCTCAATTATACTTGTGGGGGGAGACCCGGGCATAGGTAAGTCAACACTTCTGCTTCAGGTAGCAAATAATGCCGCGAGGCAAAAATTAAAGGTTCTTTATGTTTCCGGAGAAGAGTCTGCCGAGCAGATTAAAATAAGAGCCGACAGGCTGAATATAGGTGAAGGTGAGCTTTATATTTTACCCGAAACCAATATTGACGTAATTCGTGAATTCGTGGAGAAGGAAGAGCCTGATTTGCTTGTACTTGATTCAATACAGACCATATATTCGCCGGATGTAGTCTCCGCACCGGGAAGTGTTACCCAGGTAAGAGAAGTGACCTCAATGGTAATGCGCATGACAAAAATAAGAAATATGGCATCCTTCATAGTGGGACATGTTACAAAGTCAGGTGCCATTGCGGGGCCGAGAGTATTGGAGCACATGGTTGATACGGTGCTTTATTTCGAAGGAGAGAGACATTTTTCCTACAGAATATTAAGAGCGGTTAAAAATCGTTTCGGCTCCACAAATGAAATCGGTATTTTTGAAATGCGGGACAGGGGACTTATAGAAGTGGAAAATCCCTCGGAGGTATTTTTAAAAGGGAGACCTGTTGATGCATACGGTACAGTGGTAACCGCAGCCATGGAGGGAACGAGACCGGTTTTAATAGAAATACAGGCATTGGTTACATATTCACCGGCAGGATTTGCCAACAGGGTGACTACGGGCATTGATAAAAACAGGGCGGCAATGCTTATTGCGGTATTGGAAAAGAAGGCAGGACTGTCGATTCAAAGCTCCGATACATTTATTAATGTGACCGGAGGGCTGCAAATCAAGGAGCCTGCAAGCGATCTTGCCATATTGTGCGCCTTGGCTTCAAGCTTTAAGGAAATTCCCGTTGACTTTAAAACAATATTGATTGGAGAAGTGGGGCTTACGGGAGAAATAAGAGGGGTTAACTCAATCGAAAAAAGACTTTTGGAAGCAAAGAAAATGGGATTTGAAAGAGCGGTAATAGCAGAAGCAAATGCGGAGGTTTCAAAGGAAATTAAAAATATGAACATAATAGCCGTAAATAACATAAGGCAGGTAATGGACATTTTGTTCTAGGAGGAGAAAATTGCTGAACTTTTTAAGAAAAGAAGGAATAAGCGAAAATCTTATTGAAGAAGTCGATAAATTCAGGAAATTTTATAAGGTAGAGTCAAGATTGGAATACAGAATTCCCACACCAAAATATAATTATTACGGCAATGAAGTCTGGCAGCAGGCTATTACCGCTCTTCTTTGCGGAGAAAATCTGCTGTTGGTGGGGTCGAAAGCTACAGGGAAAAATGTTTTGGCGGAAAATTTATCCGCAGTATTCGGCAGACCAAAATGGGATATTTCATTTCACGTAAATACAGACTCCACATCATTAATAGGAACGGATACATTTGAAAATGGTCAGGTTGTATTCAGAAACGGTCCAATTTATGAATGTGCAAAATGGGGCGGCTTCGGCGTGCTGGATGAAATTAATATGGCAAAAAATGATTCGGTTGCCGTTCTGCATGCTACCTTGGACTACAGAAGAATAATTGATGTACCCGGATATGATAAAATAGCAATAGATGATGCAAGCCGCTTTATTGCAACCATGAATTACGGATACGCAGGCACGAGGGAGTTAAATGAGGCATTGACTTCCCGATTCATGGTTATAAACATGCCCAATATTTCAGAAAGCAATCTGAAAAAGCTTCTGCAAAAGGAATACCCTGATTTAAGGGATGAATATGTTGAACAATTTGCGGGACTTTTCAAGGACTTGCAATTGAAAAGCGAAAACTCTGAAATTTCAACCAAATCAGTTGATTTAAGAGGATTGCTTTCTTCTGTTAATTTAATGAGCAGGGGACTTTCTCCCGTTAAAGCATTGAAGATGGGAATAGCAAATAAATCATTCGATGATTTTGAGCGTACATTAGTTGAGGATGTTATCCGTCTCAGAATATCGGATAGTATGGAAAGGAATGAAATATTTAAGGATTGATTATGAATAACGTAACCGAAGACAATAAAAGAGCTCTTAACATTATTTGGAATGCTTCGGATGATTATTCGTTTAACCCGGAATTCAAGGCATATGATGAATACGGAAAAGCAGACCTTTACCGGAATTATATAATCGGAGCGGCACATAAATATTACAATTATCCTCTCCTTCAGAGCTTCTTCAACTATCTGAAAACAGACAGTGAGCATGAGTTTTATGAACAACTTTTCTGGATAGGCTTGGAACATTGCGCCTTTAATAAAGGGAAGAATGACAGACCGGTTTTAGTCAGCCTTCGAAGGAATTATGCAGGGAAGGTACTGAAGGATGAAACGATACCTTTTGAAGATAATCTGCTGAATGTTATAAGAAAGGCTCATTTCGGCAGAGTTTTAGAGGAGCATCCTTCCAAAATATCAGGCAACGCTCTTAAAATTTTGAATGCCCTTGAATTTGATGACGAACTAAGTACGGAGGAAATAATACTTAGGATGAATCAGATTATAAAGACGCATTTTAGATTTAATTACGGACAATATGAAACAGATAAGAGTGTTAAAAACAATAAACTGGGAAAGGCTAAGGAACAAATAGAGTATAGTGACGAAAAGCTCAGCGATTCGGAAATGTCTGCTATGAACGATATGTACGGGGATTCTGCCGAAACATCAAGAACGGTTGACTTTAAGGAATTAAAGGGAAAAAGCATAAAGCATAGTCTAAAAGCAACAGTGGAAAGAAAGGACGATTCGGAACGGCAATATATCCGCAAGTATTTTGGTGCCTCGATTATTTCCCGACAAAAAACCTACTCAATAGAGCGGAGTCTTTGCATAGGGAACCATAAAAATTGTCATCTGCATTTTACCAGGGGAGAATTTGATTCGGAATTCGAAAGTGATGCAAATGCAATTTATTATAACAAAGCATCCATGGAGCAAAAAGAAATCAATTCAGCCCACTTCGATGCAAATTATATAAAATACAAAAACAGCATTATGAAGCTTACCAATAAAATCAGAAATACAATGCTTGCCTACTTCGAATCATATACGGGCAGGTCTGAAGCAGGCAAGCTAAATACACCAAAGATTTGGAGAAATATATATGTAAATGATAACAGGATATTTACAAAAGAATTCAACAATGATATGGGAAATATCTCCGTGGACATTTTACTTGATGCATCAGCCTCTCAGTATGAAAGGCAGGAAACAATTGCTGCGGAAGGTTATATTATTGCCGAAAGTTTCACTCAGTGCCAAATCCCCGTGAGAGTTTATTCGTTCAGCAGCTTAAGAAATTACACGGTCATTAATCTTTACCGTGATTATAATGAACCGGATAATAACGACAAAATATTCAATTATAAAACCACGGGCTGCAACAGGGACGGATTAGCCATACGTACGGCATTATACATGATGGAAGGAAGCAGTTATCACAATAAAATACTCATAGTGCTTTCCGACTGCAAGCCCAACGATACTCAAAGCATCCCTGACACGGGAATAAAACAGGAGCAGACCAAGTATGCGGGAGCCACAGGTATAATTGACACGGCTTTTGAGGTGAAAAAGGGTATTAATAACGGAAATTCAATACTTTGTGTTTTCACGGGCGAGGATGAAGATGTAAAAACAGCGAAAAAAATATACGGACATAATTTTGCCCGCATATATTATCCCGAAAGATTTGCGGAAATAGTAGGGGTATTGATGCAAAACCAACTGAAAAACTTATAGGACAGTGGGTGTGACTCACCGCAACGGATACATACCCTACTGTTCCACCAATGCATGTTGACTTCTTTTTTCAAAGAAATCTCTTGCAACCTGTGGGAACAGAGCATAGGATAAAACGTCCTGCTCTGATTCAGCCAAGTATCCTATTTCCTGCTTATACTTATCATAGCCGCCCTTCAATAGGTCTGCGGGACGTATTGTTATTACTTCTTCATCTCCGATTATAAGTTTTTTAATTTCATCGGATATGGGTGAAGCCGGTCTTCCGTACATTCCTCTCACATAGTTTTTCACCTCTGTAGGTATTATTTTGTACCTTTTGCTGGAAATTACATTGAAAACTGCCTGAGCGCCTATCATCTGGCTCATCGGTGTAACCAGCGGGGGATAACCTAAGTCTTTTCTTATTTTCGGAACTTCAGCCAATACTTCTTCAAACTTGTCGGATGCATTGAGTGCCTTCATTTGAATCAGCATGTTTGAAAGCATTCCGCCCGGTATTTGGTATAGGAGAGTTTTAGGCTCGGTCATAAGCACCTTGATGTTGAAGGTTCCTTCGTCCTCGTACTTTTTCATAATTGGTTTAAAATATTCCGCAATATTATTTAAACTTGCTATATTAAGCTTAGGGTCCATATCGGTTCCCCTAAGTGCCAAGGCAAGAGATTCCGTGGCAGGTTGTGATGTTCCCGAGGATAAGGGCGATATTGCAGTATCAACAATGTCAATTCCTGCTTCCACAGCTTTTAAAACAGACATTTCTCCCACACCGCTGGTGCAGTGGGTATGAAACTCAAGGGGAAGGTCGGTAACTTCTTTTATGGATTTTACCAAGTCGTAGGCATCATAGGGCAGCAATATTCCGGACATATCCTTGATGCAGATTGAATCGGCTCCCGCATTTTCAAAATCCTTTATTAATTTTAAATAATATTCCTTTGTATGTACAGGACTTGTTGAATAAGATATTGCACACTGACAGTGAGCTCCTTCCGATTTTATAATATCTATGGAGCTTTTTATATTTCTTATATCGTTGAGCGCATCAAATACTCTTACAATATCAATACCTTCATATATTGCATTTTTTAAAAATCTTTCAACTATATCATCGGGATAATTTTTATACCCCAAT
>ENA-UOOK01004387-UOOK01004387.1-fermentation-metagenome-genome-assembly--contig:-NODE-4387-length-15168-cov-3.653345_pt1 | contig 15168 bp, 9 predicted proteins | sample MGYA00245777_ERZ724023 | MGnify/ENA primary metagenome ERZ724023 (study PRJEB28704, sample SAMN03018312) | fermentation metagenome | biome: anthropogenic terrestrial biome; feature: soil; material...
TGTTTGTAATTGAATGATATTAAATGTGTTAAATGAACTTATCGGACAATAATGATATGAAAAAAGTAAATAAAAAAATAGTATATTGTATGATTTTATTTTTAACAATCATGCAATTTAATTATAAAACGTATGCTATTGATGTTTATGGAAATGAAACATGGAATACGCCAAGGGATGTAACAGAAAATGTTTATATAATGCAAGGTGCAACATTGACAATAACTTCTGAAATTCGTTTTTCTTCAACTAGTATGATTATAGTAGAATATCAAGGTAAACTTCAAGTCAATGGAGGAATATTAACGAATCTCGATGCAAATCAATTATGGGAAGGAATATTGCTTTTAGGTGATCCTTCATCACCTCAAACATTGAATCCAAGAACTCAAGGAATCGTTAGTTTAGAAGATGCGTTGATTGCAAATGCGGAATGTGGAATTAAGGTAGGTGCAACAATAAAAGAAACAACACCTAATGGAATTGTAATTTATTCTTTAGTTCCTAGCGGAGGTATAGTTATTGCGGAAAATACACAATTCTTAAATAATAGGCAATCTATAAATTTTGATGAGTATATATATAGAAATGGAAACAATGAAACGGATAATCGGAGTTGTTTTACGGAATGTAGTTTTATTGTTGATGCAAATGCCTTTTTTAATATTCAAGATGATGAAAGCCAAGTTTCTTTATTTGGCGTTAGAGGAGTGGGGTTTAAAGGATGTATTTTTTCTAATACACAATCCGGTTATAATGGAATAGGAATCTATGCTAATACTGCAGGGTTCAGAATCAATGATTATTGGCTCCCCATTATTTATATTGGACAACCTCCTTATTATCCAACACAAACACAATTTAGCGGTTATCGAATTGCAATAGATATTAAGAATTCTGGTTCCAAAGCGATTAATATTGTAAATACTGCATTTTCTGACAATGGAGTTGGTGTATATGCTACCTTAGTTAATAATTTACGTATAGAAACATCATTATTCAATGATAATACAAGGTATGGAGTATTATTAATGAATAGTACTAATTATGTCATTGAAAATAATCAATTTAATAACATTGATGTGGGAATATCTATTAAAGGTGATGTGCCGGATAATAATGTGATTCGCTATAATACCTTTACAAATTTATGTAGGGCTTGTTCTGTTGATGGTGACCAACAACAAGGAGGGTCAAATTCAAATTTATCAACAGGATTACAATTTCAATGTAATGTATTTGAGAGTAATAATACTGATATATATGTTGGTCTAAATAGTAGAATTAAATTTACACAAAAGGGAATTAGTGGACATGCGTGTGGAAATGTTTTTGGTTCAAACACATCTTTTTTAAATATTGATAATCAAGGGAATCAAGATATTATTTATTATAAAGATCCTACTTTAAGTTATCATAATCCTCCTTATACCAATGGTTCTTTTTCTACTATTAACCTTCCTCCCTGTGATTGTAGTGGATTTGGATATACGGGAAATAATTATTATCCTAGTTCTGATAGATGTTATGCTGATGCCAGTGAATTGGAAAATAAATATATTGAATTAAAACCACGATTGGATGTTTTGATATCCGAATACCAACAAAATTATAATGATACGATTCATTGGATAGATTACTTGAATGGTGATGATTCTTATACCGTACAAGTAAATGATTATAATGAAATTATTACGTTAAAAGATTCGATAGATATGATTTGTTCTTATGCTATTCAATTTATATTATCTTCGGTAGATATATTAGATAGAAATACTTTTATGACTTGGGTTTCTCGAGTGGAATCTGCCAATATGGATTTTCTTTTAGCCGAATGTTATTTGGATGAAAATGATTCTGTAATGATGGATTCCGTCTTAACAAATATTCCGATTAAATACCAAAATTATAGTTTGAGTAATATTGAAGAGTATGCTAAATGTTTAAAGTATGAATATTTATGGAATTTAAATTATTTAGACACAACTTACATTCCTCAGGTTGATTTAGATACGTTAAATCTTATTGCATCAGGAACAGGTATAGCTTCTGATTTGGCTAAATCCGTTTTGGAACGTATCGGATATGATATTGAAATTCATGATTTGAGTCAAATTTGTTCTTGGCCAACTTACGGAAATGCACCCAATCGTATTTTTGAAAAGAATATGAATGAAGTCAATATGAAAGTAATACCGAACCCTACTTATGATAATGTTACAATTAAGTTTGATAATGAAGATGATCTGATTCAAAAATTGTTGATTTTTGATGTGTACGGTAAACAAATTTTATCGAAAGAAGTAAATTCATCTAGTATTAATGTTAACTTAAGTGATTATAGTAGTGGGGTATATTTAATTCATTGTGTTATGAATGATGGTTCAACTATTATTAAGAAGGTGATAAAAAAATAAAATATTAATCAAAACACGTAGAATATCAATATATATTCTACGTGTTTTTTTAAACAATAGAAAGATGAAATACATTAATTTTTTAGCAATCGCCCTAATGGCCGGTGTGAGTTTGCAGGCTCAAGATTATGTAAATTTACGGTTTACGTCCCGGCTGCTTGACGGAAGTTGTCAAGCCTTGGATAGTGTAAAAATCATTAATAACACCCGCGGTTGGGAGGAAACGATTTATTATCCCGATACGGTGCTGCAAATGATTAATAGTACAGGCATAAGCGAAGTGGAAAATCACGCAAATTCGATTATGCAAAACATTCCCAATCCGTTTAAGGGAACAACGGAAGTGAACCTGCAATTATCCGCACAAGAGGATGTGAGCCTTGCCTTGTATGACCTCAGCGGCAAACAATATGCGGTTTATCATGCTAATATGCCCGAAGGCAAACACGGATTTAGGCTTACGGTAGGAGTTGCTCAAATGTATTTTTTAATACTGAAGACATCAAAGGGAGAACAAGTTATTAAATTATTGGCAAACGAAGCATCCGATGCTTTTCGAATAGCCTATGTTAACAGGGAAGGGTGTTGTCAAATTCAACAACAAAAAGCTAATACAACCAAAGAATTTCAAACGAACGACAGTATGAGGTTTATTGCTTATACGACAATAAACGCTCGTTTAAAACGCCAAGAACTAAAAACAAGACAAGCAGGCATGGATCAGGAATATAGTTTTGAATTTGCGCTTGGTTATGCCATAGGCGATATCTATTATCAAACAAACGGAAAGCTTGAAGGTGTGGTTTGTTGGATTGCCGATACGGTATATAATCACGAAGGTAAGAAATATGGTAATACAGGAAAATTGATTTCCATAGACGAAAGAGATACCGGATCCTACGGAACGGTTGATTGCCCTACTTATGCTTTTGATTCGGTGGATGGAAGAATAAATACGGCTATACACCAAGCATTGCTTTCCGATACCTCCACTTATTTGTTTAAGGAACGTTTGGAAGCGGCACAATGGTGTTTGGACAAAGGCGAAGGATGGTATTTCCCTGCCAAACTTGAAATGCTTCAAGTGTATGAAAATATGGATATCATTAATAATGCTATAGGCGAAGCCGGAGGGGAAAAGTTTCATTTGGATATAATGGATCCGGAAGATTTCTCCTATTGGACGTCAACCGAAATACCCGGAGGGAAATATGCCTATTATATATATATGTTTAATGATAATATAAGATTATCAAAAGGATCTTTTTATGAACCTAAGCATGTGCGTGCCATGAAATGGTTTAATGAAACGGAATAAAAAATAAAATAAATTTTTAACATCATGAAAAAAATAAAAATTATAATAACGTCAATGCTGTTTTGTTTTCATTTTTCCATTGTATGGGCTTATGATTTCAGTGCGGTAACCAACGGACAAAAATTATATTATACAATTCTTTCCGATTCCCCTCCTTATACGGTGGAAGTTACCTCGCAAAGAGGGGAATATCCTTTTTATGATACCTGTCCTTCCGGAAACCTTACGATACCCTCTTCCGTAAGCTATGGAGGCATTACGTACTCGGTTATACAAATAGGGGATAATGCTTTTTATGAAAGTCTTGAATTAACTACCGTAAGCATTCCCAATACAGTAACAACCATTGATACCTTTGCTTTCGGTTTTTGCAACACTTTAACAACGCTTAATTTGTCCGAATCATTAGTAAGTATTAAATTTTGCGCTTTTTCCAATTGCAGGCAGTTAGATGCTATTGAGCTGCCTAATTCACTCACATATATTGGTGTAGGCGCATTTATGTATTGTTTGGAATTAACGAATGTGCTTATTCCGGCCGGAGTGAAGAGTATAGAAAATAGTGTTTTTTTTAAATGCGAAAAATTAACGGCTATACAGGTAGCAAGTAATAACACAAATTATAAATCGGTGGGAGGCGTTCTTTATACTTATTCGATGGATACATTGGTGGCTTGCCCCGGAGCTAAAAGCGGAAAGCTTGTTATTCCGGAAGGAGTAAAACATATAGGATTTGATGCCTGTGGTTCTTGTGAAAAATTAACTTCCGTTGAATTTCCAAATTCCGTAATTAAGATCGACGATTATGCTTTTGATCATTGTAAGGGTTTAACAGGGAGTTTAATATTGCCTCATTCATTACAATATATCGGACGTAATTCATTCTCTTATTGTTCGGAAATAATTGATACTCTGAGAATTCCGGATTCAGTTGTTGTTATTGATAGTTATGCTTTTGATATGTGTGAGAAAATACAATTTATTTATTTAGGAAAATCATTAGAAGTTATTGGTAGGCATGCTTTTTCGTTTTGTGAAAATTTACAAGGTAAAATTATTTTTCCTGATAATATTAAACGTATAGAAAATGATGCTTTTATGAATTGTGAAAATATCACGTCCGTTATTATTGGAGACTCTATTGATTATATTGGAGAATTTGCTTTTTTTTATTGTATTAGTTTAAATGACGTTACCATTGGAAGTTCCATAAAAAAAATTGGTGCATGTGCCTTCTGTAGTGATGTGAAGGAAGTGACGATACGCTCAGTCTTTCCACCTCAAACGGTTACTAGAACCTTTGATTTTGGTTTGTATGAACTTATTTTATATGTTCCTTGCGGTAGTGAAAGTTATTACCAAAATGATACGGAATGGAATAAATTTACAGAAATTAGGGGTGGAAATATGGATTATATGATTGATATGAATGTAAACAATGATTATTACGGATTGGCAATGGCTTCCGCACCGGATTGTATTACCAATCAATCTGTTTTAAAAGCAAGTCCTTATTTAGGTTATGTTTTTGAAAAGTGGAGCGACGGAAATACCGATAACCCGCGAACGGCCGTCATTACAAGAGATACATCGTTTATAGCTATATTCAAAAGTGAGGTGGCTGTGGAGGAAGTAAGTGAAAATAATAACTGTGTGCTCTATCCCAATCCCGCCAACACGCAGCTAAGTATTGATAATGTGGATATTGCTATGCAGGAGCTGTCTCTATATGATGTCAGTGGAAGAATGTTGAAACGAGTTTTCGTGCATGCTACCAAAACAAGTTTGGATGTAAGTGATTTACAAAACGGAATATATGTAGTAAAAATAACAACGACAAGCGGCATGCTTGTTCGGAAAATACAAGTGGTGCGATAAAGATATTTCGATTTATAGTTGCGGTCCGGCGGCAACGAGTCGTTTCCCTTCGTCGTTGTCGGTAAAGGTTTTGAAGTTATTAACAAAAGCCTGAGCCAATTCCAAGGCTTTTTGGTCGTATGCTTCTTTATCGTCCCAGGTGTTGCGAGGGTCTAATATAAACGAATCCACTCCTTTTAATGCTTTGGGTATCCAGAAACCGAAAGGTTTTGTTTGTATAAATTCGCATCGGTCGATTTCGCCGCTATGAATGGCATTGATTAAGGTACGGGTAACCGATATCTTAATGCGTTTACCGGTACCGTAAGCTCCTCCCGACCATCCGGTATTGATTAAATAAACACGGCTGCCGTGTTGTTTAATTTTTTCCGACAATTCGGTAGCGTATTTGGTGGGGTGAAGCAATAGAAAAGGAGCTCCAAAAGCCGATGAGAAAGTAGGAACCGGTTCTTTGATACCGCGTTCCGTTCCGGCTAATTTAGCTGTATATCCGCTTAAAAAATAATACATAGCCTGGTCTTCCGTCAATTTGGCAATAGGAGGAAGTATCCCGAATGCATCGGCCGATAAAAAGATAATGCTTTTCGGATGAGTGCCTTTGGAAACGGGTTTTACAATATTATTGATATGATAAATAGGGTAGGAAACGCGGGTGTTTTCGGTTTTGGAATCATCGTCGAAATCGGGGCCGCCGTTTGCTTTGATTACTACATTTTCCAATAAAGCATCTCTTTTAATGGCAGCGTAGATATCCGGTTCTTGTTCTTTGCTTAAATGTATGCATTTGGCATAGCATCCGCCTTCGAAATTAAAAACGCCTTCTTCATCCCATCCGTGTTCATCGTCGCCGATGAGCAGACGGTCGGGATCGGTCGAGAGAGTGGTTTTGCCTGTCCCCGACAAGCCGAAAAACAAAGCGGTACTTCCGTCTTTTCCTTGGTTGGCGGAACAGTGCATGGCAGCCATGCCTTCCAAGGGAAGATAATAGTTCATAATGGAAAAGAATCCCTTTTTGATTTCGCCACCGTACCAGGTGCCGCCTACGACGGCTATTTTATCGGTAATATTAAAAGCTACATACACTTCGCTGTTTAGTCCGTGTTCTTTCCATTTAGGATTTACGGTTTTGGATGCCATCAACATCACGAAATCAGGTTCGAAGGTTTTGAGCTCTTCTTCTGTAGGACGAATAAACATGTTCTTCACAAAATGAGCTTGCCATGCCACTTCGCTGATAACCCTTATTTTCACCCTGCTGTTTTCGTTTGCGCCGCAATAAGCGTCGGTAACATATAAGTTTTTATCACTTAATTGCTCTTGACTTGTTTTCAATAAGTCATTCCAAATTTCTTTTGAAATGGGTTTGTTGTCGGAGCTTTTGCGATTGGGTGCTGCCCACCATACATTGGGTTCGGTTTCGGCATCTTTTACGATGTATTTGTCTTTTGGCGAACGGCCTGTGAATATACCGGTGTCGACATTCAATGCACCTAAGGATGTTTTTTGTGCTACTTCATACCCTGTTAATGACGGATGGGTCTCGTGTGTATACAATTCGTCATACGAAAGGTTGTAATAAATGTTTTTAGGCTTGGCAATGCCGTATTTTAAAAGATTCAAATTATTATTTATCATGATGTTAAGTTATATATTGTGTTTATATTTTAAATATTAAATTTAAAATGCAAAAGTAGTAAATATACCGATATGCAATATTTATTTTCAAGAAATAATTAAAAAAGTAAAAGGATTTTGAGTCGATTTATTCAAATACTAATTCATTGATTTCTCTGATTTGAAAATCAGTGGTAATGGGGAATCCGTAATATTCCTGTGTAGGCTCATTGTTTTTATAGGTATAAATAAGCGCGTTTACAAAGAAATATTTAAATTGGATGGAATCTACTTTATTGTTTTGTTGGTCGTTTTGTATGTATAATAATTTATCGACCAATGCGTTAATTTGATTTTCTGTTTTTTGTTTTAATGCCAATTCCTCAAAGCTCTTGTCATCCGATAAATGATTGTATTGGAAACTAAGTTCTTCAATGCGATTTTCAATCACAGGCTTAAGAATATAATTTTCAAAATGATATTCGGTAAGGCTGTCAATGCTAAGAATCACAATGCTATCCAAGCGTGTATCTGCGGAAAAGTCTTTTGAAATATAATCTTCTATGCTTTGTTTGAGTTTATTATGTAATTGTTTTTCTTTGTTTTGACAAGATAGCATCAATAGGGAAGCAAGAAAAAGCAAAATGTGTTTATAGTTGTAAATACATTTCATTTTTTTTAATTTTAAATAAAAACACCCTTCTATGAAGCAGGCTTCATGCAAAGGGTGTTCATTATATATGAGTTATTTCTTTTTAAATTCCGCTTTTTGTGTTTTTTCTTGTGGTTTCCCTTCCGGTTTAGGAAGTAAAGCTTTGCGCGAAAGTTTTAGTTTACCGTTTTTGGTATCAATGTCTATTAGTTTGACTTTAAGCACATCGCCTACTTTGACATAGTCTTCCATTTTGTCGATGCGTTTCCAATCATATTCGGAAATATGCAAAAGACCATCTTTGCCGGGTAATATCTCTACAAAAGCGCCAAATGCTTGAATATTTTTCACAGGTCCTTCATAAATTTCGCCCATAACGGGTACGGCAACTATATTTCTAATGCGTCTTTTGGCTTCTTCTATGGATTCTTTGTCGGGAGAAGCGATGTCAATAATACCGAATTCGCCTTCTTCACATATATTAATAATGGTATTGGTTTCGCGTTGCATTTCTTGGATGATTTTTCCGCCGGGTCCGATAACGGCACCGATAAATTCGCGGTCGATGATCATCTTTTCGATACGAGGTACGTGAGGTTTGTAATCCTCACGTGGATGTTCGATGGTTTTCATTATTTCGTTTAAAATGTGCAAGCGTCCTCTTTTGGCTTGTTCCAAAGCTTCGGCTAATACTTCGTAGGAGAGACCTTCTACTTTAATGTCCATTTGACAAGCGGTGATGCCGTCTTTACTTCCGGTTACTTTAAAGTCCATATCTCCCAAATGGTCTTCATCGCCAAGAATATCGGAGAGTATGGCATATTGTCCGGTTTTGCTGTCGCTGATCATTCCCATAGCAATACCCGAAACCGGTTTTTTTATTTGTACGCCCGCATCCATCAGAGCCATCGTACAAGCACATACGGTTGCCATGGATGAGGAGCCGTTTGACTCTAAAATGTCGGAAACCAAACGAATGGTATAAGGATTATTTTCTTTGGGAGGGAGTATGGGTTTAATGGCCCGTAGGGCTAAATTCCCGTGTCCGATTTCTCTTCGCCCCGTCCCTCGTATAGGTTTTACTTCGCCGGTCGAAAAAGGTGGGAAATTATAATGTAACATAAAATCGGCAGTGCCTTCGATAATGGCTCCATCGATGATTTGTTCATCTAATTTGGTTCCTAAAGTACAAGTAGATAACGATTGTGTTTCTCCTCGGGTAAAGATAGCCGATCCATGTGCGGAAGGTAGATAATCCACTTCACACCATATGGGGCGAATCTGATCTAATTTTCGACCGTCTAATCGTTGTCTTTCACTTAAGACCATGTTTCGAACAGCTTCCCATTGCACTTTGTCGTAATAGCGTTTTATCATGGGTGTTTTTTCTTCCCTTTCATCTTCAGGAATGCTTTCCAAGAAATCGTCCAACACTTTTTCGAAAGCTTCGCTGCGTTCGTGTTTGGAAGTAGGATTCTTGGCGATATCGTAAATTTTTTGATAGGTTTCTTTTTTTAGTCGTTCACGTAGTTCTTCGTCGTTGTTTTCATGACAGTATTCTCTTTTGGGATTAGCTTTTTCTACTTCGGCAGCTAAATCCAACTGTACTTGGCATTGTGTTTTAATAGCTTGATGAGCTACTTTTAAAGCTTCCAATAAGTCTTCTTCTTGAATTTCCTTCATTTCGCCTTCCACCATCATGATATTATCCATGGAAGCGGCGACGATAAGATCCATATCGGCTTTTTCTAATTCTGTGACGGTAGGATTTATCTTAAATGCGTTGTCGATGCGAGCTACTCTCACTTCCGAAATCGGTCCGTGAAAAGGGATGTCGGATACGGATAAAGCAGCCGAGGCTGCCAATCCTGCTAAGGCATCGGGCAATTCGTTTTTATCGCCAGAGATAAGGGTAACCAATACTTGAGTTTCTGCATGATAATCTTCCGGGAATAAAGGTCTTAAGGCTCTGTCTATTAAACGGGCAATTAAAATTTCATAGGTCGACGGACGGGCTTCTCTTTTGAAAAATCCCCCCGGGAAACGGCCTACAGCGGCATATTTTTCTTGGTATTCAACTTGTAATGGCATGAAATCAACATCTTCGGCAGCTTCTTTTTTGCTACATACTGTAGCCAATAACATGGTGTTTCCCATTTTTACAACTACCGAACCATCGGCTTGTTTGGCAAGCTTGCCCGTTTCTATGGTGATTTGTCGTCCATCACCTAAATCAAATGTTTTTGTTACTATCATTCTTTGTCTTTTCTTAATCAATACAAAAAAAGGCAACCTTTCAGATAGTGCCTTTTTTGCTTTTGAAATTCAAGGGTTATTTTCGGATATTTAATTTCTTAATCAGTTCTCGGTATTTTTCAATGTCTTTTCTCTTTAAATAATCAAGAAGTTTTCTTCTTTTTCCTACTAAACGTACCAAGGAACGTTCTGTTACGGCGTCTTTTTTGTTTGATTTAACGTGTTCGGTTAAATGTCGGATGCGAAAAGTAAATAAGGCTACTTGTCCATCAATTGAACCGGTGTCAAATTCAGATTGACCATATTCTTTGAAAATGTTTTTCTTTACTTCAGGTGTCAAATACATAATTGAATTTCCTTTAAAATTTATTTCTTTACCTCTTATATTTTTTAAGTGTGCAAAGATATAAATTTTTTATACATAATTTTTTGTTTTTTTTATTTAAAATTACACTATCTATCTTGTTGTAATTTTGGATTTTATCTTAAATTATTTTTTCACATAACTTAAATCCCTTCTATTTATTATTTCGATTTTTCATAAAAGAGATGAAAACATATGCTGAAAACGCATTGTTTTGAGTACAAGTTATAGCCTATGTATCTGTCCTCAGCTGTATATTTGCTTAATGTAAATGGGAATTTAAATCGAAATAAATACATATTTATAAAGACTAAGTATGCATATTGAAGGCATTTTATAATTTTTATGCTTTCTGTTTAAACAATATCCTATTTTTTTATACTTTTGCCCCCTGTTAGCAATTAAGTTTTTTAAAGGATAAATAAAAAATGAGACCGTATAAAGTATTATTATTTATTTTTTTATGTTTTATTGTTTTAGCTGTTATAGGTAGTGTATTCCCTCCCGAAGGGATTGCACTAGGCAATATTACCCTGCGTTTCCCTGCTCCGGCAGCGGTTATAGTAAGTACGGAGGATGAACTTTTGAATGTAGATAAAAGCGTCCATGATTTACAACAGAAAAAAAACCTACAAGCCATACAATCTACGGTTGATAGTTTGAAATATTATAAACAATACGTCAAACATGATGTAACGCGTATTTATTTTCCAAATAATGATTATACATTTTACGATAAGCTATTTGCCACCCTGGGAAAAAACGGGAAAAATAATGTAATACATATTATGCATTACGGTGATTCACAAATAGAAATGGATAGGATTTCGAGTTTATTACGTCAACGTTTACAAGAACAATTCGGAGGAATAGGTGCCGGTATCGTTCCACCCATTCAGACCATTCCGTCTTTTAGTGTAAGTCAGTCTTATGTTGGTGGTTTACAGCGCTATGTAGTTTATGGAGACACTTCTCAACCTCGTGCACCTCATCGACGCTACGGACTCTTAGCTACTTTTGCTCAACTCTATTCCAATGCAACCATAAATGTAGGGAGCAGTAATTATAAACAAGCTCAAAAAAATTCGAAAACATTTCAGGTCATACAATTAATTGTAGGAAACAATAAAGCCGGTTTTACCGCAAGCTGTAAAGGGAAAACTCACACTATACAAGGTGATAGGAGAGGAGTTACGGTATTGAAATGGGAATTTCCCGAACCTGTATCGCGTGTTAGCTTAACGTTAAATGGAACAGCCGAAATTTATGGTGTTTCTATGAGTGGTAAAAATGGTGTTACGGTAAGCAATGTGCCTATGCGTGGTTGTTCGGGTACCATTTTTACACGTATAGACTCGACTACCTTAGCCCAATCGTATGAGCAATTAAATGTAGCTTTAATTATTATGCAATTTGGAGGGAATATGATGCCGCAAATTAATAATGAAAAATCCATCGATCGTTACATGAAAAATATTAGTCGACAGATACATTATTTAAAACGGGTAAATCCGAAAGCCGAAATTTTGTTCATTGGGCCTTCGGATATGGCTAAACGGGTGAATGGAAAAATTCAAACATATCCCTTTCTCCCCGAATTAAACGAAGCTTTAAAACAAACCGTATTGAAAAACGGGGCAGCCTATTGGGATTTGTTTCAAGTGATGGGTGGAAAAAACTCTATGATTCAATGGGTAAAACATCAACCTGCTTGGGCCGGACCTGATTATGTCCACTTTACCGAAGCCGGTGCCTACGAAATTGCTCAAATATTCTCCAATTCCTTTTTGATGCACTATGATTTTTATACTCTGCGTAAATCTCAAAATACTGAGTTGATAGATAAATTTATGCAACTGGATTAATGAAAAAATATTACGCCTTCCTTATAGGCTTATTCCTATCGCTAAGTGTGAAATCTCAATCGCTTTTCATTCCGATTGATACTTCTATGATGTCGTTCGAAACGAATTATTTGTTTTTTCCTCAAGTCAATACCCTGACTAATTTTTTTCAGAAATGGGATACCTTGTTTTTCGAAGGGGAAGGAACTGTAAATATATTGCATATAGGAGGTTCTCATGTACAAGCGGGGGTATTTTCTCATACTTTACGTACCAATTTATTAAATGTATATCCTCACCTGACGGCGAATAGGGGAATTGCATTTCCCTTTTCGGCTGCTAAAACAAATAATCCTTATAATTACAAAACTTTCTATGAAGGGAAATGGGATGCCTATCGCAATGTTAACAGAGAAATACCCTATCCTTTGGGTTTGACCGGCATGTTGATTGTAGCACAAGATGAAGAGGCTATGGTTGGAATGAGTATGCGTAATAACGATGGCATATGTTTTGATTTTGACCGTATTCGTTTGTTGGGCTATAGTGATTCTCAACAGGTAAAACCTGTCATGCAAACAGCTGTAGGTGTTTTCGACGGGGAGTATGATCCTATTACTAAATCCTATCTTTTTAATTTACCCTCTTACATTGATTCTTTTTATGTGAAATTTATTCCCTGTGATAGCGTCTGGGAACCTTTTTATTTGCGTGGCTTTATTTTCGAAAATCAATTACCGGGGATAAGCTATCATAGCGTTGGTGTGAATGGAGCATCAGTGCCTTCATACCTGAAATGTGAATTGTTCGAAAATGATTTAGCTTTTATCAAGCCTGACCTTTGTATTTTCGCCATCGGCATTAACGATGCGAGTGGTGATAGTTTTGACACCCTCATTTTTATACAGAATTATAAAGCATTGATAGAATCTATACGTCGTGTTTCGCCCGATTGTGAATTTATTTTTATTACCAATAATGACAGTTATAAACGTCATAGACGACGTTATTACAACAATACAAATGCTTTGTTGGCAGAACAGGCTTTTATGCAATTAGCACAGACCTACCATAGCGGAGTGTGGAATTTGTTTCGCATCATGGGTGGGCTGGAATCTATGAAAGTATGGGAAACAAATGGTTTGGCCAAAAGAGATAAGATACATTTTACCAATCAAGGATATAAACTCTTGGGTGATTTGTTTTATAATGCACTCATGAAATCCTATTTGGATTATTTGACAGAGAAAACACCGTATGATGGAATTAAATAATATACTTGCTTATTTGCAAAAAATATTTTCATTCAATGAGGCACAACCTTTGTTGTTTACCCAGTTTTATTTTTGGGCTTTTTTTGCTATCGTGTTTGCGGGATTTAGTTTATTGTATAACAAACGTTTGCTTCGAAGTGCCTTTTTGTTTTTTGTGAGTTTGTTTTTTTATTTTAAAACCAGCGGTCTTTTTGTGCTTATGTTGATTTTTGCCGTGATATTTAATTTTTTTCTCGGTAAATATATCTTTAAAGCCAACACAAAAGCTAAGAAAAAAATGGGTGTTGCCATCAGCGTGATCCTGAATTTGGGTGTAATGTGTTATTTTAAATATGCCTATTTCTTTACCGATGTGTATAATAATTTATTTCATACGGAGAATATTGTTATTAACTATCTGGCACAATGGAGCAATAATATGGCTGGTACACATTTTACCGTCGATGTTATTTTGCTTCCGGTCGGAATATCTTTTTTTACCTTTCAAATTATCAGCTATATACTCGATGTATACAGGAAAAGGGTGCAACCGGTTACCAATATAATGGATTTCGGTTTCTACGTAACTTTCTTTCCGCAATTAGTGGCCGGTCCCATTGTAAGAGCGAATGAATTTGTACCTCAAATTTATCAGAAGTTTTATCTTTCGAAAAAACAATTTGGCATTGCTTTGTTCTGGATTTTAAACGGTATGATAAAGAAAATGGTGTTAAGTGATTATCTTGCCGTTAATTTTATCGACAGAGTGTTTACCAATCCCATGATGTATACCGGATTCGAAAATTTGATGGCCTTGTTCGGCTATTCCTTGCAAGTATATGCCGATTTTTCAGGTTATACCGATATCGCTATCGGGGTTGCTTTGTTGATGGGATTTACCTTGCCTCAGAACTTCAATTCTCCCTATAAAGCCACCAATCCGGGTAACTTTTGGAAACGCTGGCACATATCTTTGTCGACCTGGCTGAAAGATTATCTCTATATACCTCTGGGTGGAAATCGTAAAGGGACCTTTGCTTCATATTTTGTTATTCTATTGATATTAATGATTATTGTTTTTCTGGCCAATACCTTATGGGTAACCATCAGTGTAATTGTTTTGATTTCTATTCTTGTAGTAGTCTTTATTTTTTCATCATCGGCGCGACGTGGCATAGTAACAAATATCAATTTAATGAACACTATGTTGTTAGGAGGCCTATGGCACGGGGCTAGCTGGAATTTTATGATATGGGGCGGACTTAATGGCATTGGTATTTTATCCTTTAAGTTTTGGCGGAACCGTAGTGTGTATCAACAAACCGTTATTACCTTGGCTTTGTTTGTATTGTTGTATGCACTCGACTATTTCTTTCCACAACCTATTTACACCATCGGGTGGATATGGTCGGGGATACTTTTTTTCGGCACATTTATTAATATGTTATATCGTTTGTTTTTCAAAAACCGACCCTTGAAATATGTCAATCGTGCCTGGGGTATATTCTTGACATTTGTATTTATCACCTTTACCAGATCGGAAGAGCACACGTCTGAACTCCAGTCACTTAG
>ENA-UOOK01004388-UOOK01004388.1-fermentation-metagenome-genome-assembly--contig:-NODE-4388-length-15165-cov-18.610126_pt1 | contig 15165 bp, 15 predicted proteins | sample MGYA00245777_ERZ724023 | MGnify/ENA primary metagenome ERZ724023 (study PRJEB28704, sample SAMN03018312) | fermentation metagenome | biome: anthropogenic terrestrial biome; feature: soil...
GGACCAAGAAGCGTGACAAACGAATTTTTCTCAATTGCAAGGTCAAGATGACTGAAATCAATACTCAGAGATTGATACAATTTAACGGAGTTACAGCCGCCTGAATCTTTAGGGGGTGCAAGCCAATTTGAGGGGGTGCATTTGCTTCCAAGGGGGGTGCAAACTTGAGTACAGAATCAGAATATCCGGATTATGTTTTCTGTCCGTTGGTAGATCATGACATTGATGCCGGATCCTGTATGGAGAACAGAGATGTTGTGTCAGGAAACATTAAGTCAAATCTTCTGCACGAACTTCCGGAGGAATATGTTGTAAAAAAGAACTGGAAAGCTATATGCCGGAATTGCGGGTGGTTTACCGTTTGGTAACGGAGTAAGGGGGTTAGAGTACCATCATCAGTGATGAATAGGGTAATGACTTATGAGGAATGATAATCGATTATGTCCTGCCGCGAATGAAGTGATTACGGCTGACATATGTTATGAAGTCTATAAGTGTCTTTCTCTTGGCTTGAAGCCAGAATCTGTTCCGGAGGTCAACTTTAAGGATGATGAGAAGACAGAACAGATATGTGAGCAATGCCCATATTGCCAAAAATGGTATTGATTAGAGAGCAAGTTCCCCGGTCCCAACAATTCTGCTGGTTCCGAGGAGCTTTCTTTACGCCTGGACTTCCGTGCCGTCCTTCATGGTGAAGCGGATATCCTCCTTGGAAAAGACGGTCACGTGGTCCACCATGCCATGCCAGAGGCGGGCATCGTATTTCTGAATCGGTCCGTCCTGTTGTTCAAGCAGGTCGAGGTAGTAGCCGATGGATTGGCAGCGGGAGCGCTTGTCGTGAATGGAGGCGGTGACTTCGTCAAGCCGGGCCTTTGCTTTTTCGTAGCGGGCGGTCAGAGCCTCGTACCTCTTTTCGTATTCGGCTTGGTCCTGTGCAATGTGGGCGTTTTTGTAGATGCCGTCCTGGATCTGCCCGGCGACAAGGTTGATTTCAAGAGTCAGGTCATCCTGCTCTTTTTCAAGGGCGCTGGTATCGAAGGCAGTGTCCTTGATGGTTCGGAAGGTCTCGATGACGTTCTTCCGGTCGGAGAGAACCTTGTTTGCGGCGCTTACGAAGGCAGCCTTGATCTCATCGTCCGTTAAATGCGGCGTGGTGCATTTCTCGCCGCCATCAAATTTGTGGTTGCATTGCCAGATTATTTTCCGGTACTTGCTTGTTGAGTGCCAGACCTTCGAGCCGTACCAGCTACCGCATTGACCACATTTGATCATCCCGGAGAAATCGTGGACTCCGCTGTGGCGGTTTCGTCCTGGGCAGCGGCGCTCCAGCTCAATCTGCACCTGGTCGAAGATGGCAGGCTCGATGATGGCTTCATGGTCACCCTCCACGTAATACTGCGGAATCTCGCCTTCGTTCATTTTTGTTTTCTTTGTCAGGTAATCGACGGTGTAGGATTTCTGGAGAAGGGCATCGCCCTTGTATTTTTCGTTTTTGAGGATTCCTTTGACAGTAGTGACAGACCATTTGGTCTTGCCTCCGGGCGTCAGGATACCTTCGCTGGTGAGCTGCTTGGCGATGCCGTATGGTGTCTGGCCTTGCAGGAAGAGACGGTAGATTCCCTTTATGGTTTTAGCCTCCTCAGGGTTGACCACAAGTTCACCGTTTGGGCCTCTGTCGTAACCGAGAAACCGGCTGAATGGAACGCTGACCTTTCCATCGGCGAATCGCTTTCGCTGGCCCCAGGTGCAGTTTTCCGAGATGGATCGAGATTCCTCCTGAGCAAGGCTCGACATGATGGTAATCAGAAGCTCGCCCTTGCTGTCGAAGGTCCAGATGTTTTCCTTCTCAAAATAGCACTCAACGCCGTGATCCTTCAGCTCTCGAATGGTGGAAAGGCTGTCGACCGTGTTTCTGGCGAATCGGCTGACCGACTTGGTGACAATCAGGTCAATTTTTCCTGCTAGTGCATCGTCGATCATGGTTCGGAAGCCGACTCTCTTTTTCGTTCCTGTTCCGGAGATTCCTTCATCGGTATAGACTTTGACGAATTCCCAATCGTCTCGGGACTGGATGTATTTGGTGTAGTAGTCGATCTGAGCTTCGTAGCTGGTGAACTGCTCGTCGTGGTCTGTTGAAACTCGTGCGTATCCGGCGACCTTCCTTTTGACCGGCTTATCGATGGGAGCAGCAGTAAATTTGCTGATGGAAGCCGGAATCGTTGTTACTTTCTTTTGCTGTTCCAATATTTCTCACTCCTTATTTTCCTCATCTTTCTGCTCATTTTCTGTCTTCGCTCCGGAGTGAAGCTTTCACGGATGGCCTGCGTCTGCTTTACACGCCGGTCATCGGTCCATTTGACACCTTCCTTTCTGAATTCGTAATCCCGTTCTTCAGTGTGACCATCGTTGAAATGGAATGTGAGGTGCGTGACGTCCCGGACGGAAATGAAGTCGATCTGTTTCAGAAAAACTTCTTCGTCGAAAGATTCAAGTCCAAGCACCTCGGCAGTAAGCTCTTTTAGATGATCATCTCGTAGGCTCTTGCCGCTGCAGCAGTGCCAGTAGCTGTTCTGATGGCCATCCGCCATCGTCACTGCTTGCCTGCGGTAATTGCCGCCGCACTTCTCGCAGCGAATCTTAGCGGTGAAGCAGGTTTTTTCTTTTTTGTTTGCTGGGTGCCTACGGCGGTAAGCAGAGGCCTGTTTTCTAGCCTCTTCAGTCCAGGCTTCTTTTTTCAGGTTGCGCGACCAGTGATGTTCTAACGTGGTGCCATCGGTGAATTCGAAGATAAGGACGCCTTGCTTTGGAATTGTGATCTGTTTTACCTTTTCATTGAAAACATTCTCGTCAAACTCAGGAGTGCCGAGCACTTTGGCTATTTCTTCTTTCAGGATGAATTCGCGGATGCCTTTGCTGGTGCAGGGCTTTTGACCAGGATTCCTTTTCTTCTTATGAGTGGTGCAAGTCCAGAAAACATCATATTCTCCGAGATTGCTGTTCTTAGCCCGGTTCTTTCGTTTATCCCGCACAAAGCTCCTGCCGCAGCAGCCGCACTTGATTTTTGTTGAGAAGCAGTTGAGTGTGAGGGCTTTGTTCGCAAAGCATCCCAGTTCCTTGCGCCTCGCAATCTCTGATTGCACATAATCGAAGGTTTTCTTGTCAATGATGGCTGGATGTGTATCCTCCACATAGTATTGTGGTAGTTCACCATGATTTTTCTTTACCTTCTTGGTAATCGGGTCTGTGATGTATTCCTTCTGGTAGAGCATGTTTCCGGTATAAGTGACGTTCGTGAGGATTACCCTGATGTTGGAATCCGTCCAGCGTGCTCCGGCTCGAGTCTTGATTCCTTCGGCAGCAAACTCCTTCTCGGTTTCCAGTCGGGATTTCCCATCAAGGAAGTTCTGGTAGATTCGCTTTACAATGGCGGCTTCCTCCGGAACAATGACCATCTCATCGCCTTCCCAGCGATATCCGTAAACGTTCATGTGTCCGTTGGCGTAGGGAATGCCTGCCTGCATTCGCTTTCGGATTCCCCATTTCACATTGGTGGAGATGCTTTCGGATTCGCTCTGAGCAAAGGAAGCCAGAAGCGTCAGCATGACTTCACCGTCACCGGAGAGTGAATTGATGTTTTCCTTCTCAAACCTTACTTCAATTCCGAGCTCCTTCAGGTGCCGGACGGACTCCAGAAGGTCAACAGTGTTCCGGGCGAATCGGCTGATGCTTTTTGTCAGAACAATGTCGATCTTCCCGGCTTCGCAGTCTGCAAGCAGGCGCTGGAATTCAGGCCGCTTTGAGGTATCTGTTCCGGAGATGCCTTCGTCGGCATACACACCGGCGTACTCCCATTCGGGATTCTTTTGAATCAAATCAGAGTAGTAGCTTACCTGGGCAGAAAGCGAATGGTGCAGCCGCTCGGTTTCCATCGAGACACGGGCGTAAGCTGCAACTTTTTTCCTTTTCGGAAGAGCCTTTACAGTTGGCTCAATCTTCGTGATTTTTCCCATAAAATCAGCTCCTTTCCGTGTCTATAGATCACTCTAAAGGGCACACACATCAAGTGGTTTCCGAGAATAATGTGCCGAATTTTGGCTGGTATTTCTCGATCAGTTTTGTATCAATTACTGCGTATTCTTCCTCGCTGAGAAGTCCTTTCTCAAGGAGATTCTTGGCGATCTGGATGGAGAGCATATAGTCGGTTTCCCGTTCGAAATCCTTCTTACTCATGCGAATCACCTCCAAACCGGTCTGCGATATAGCAGGCGTGGGAGCAATATTTCCGATGACTGTTTCCGTAGGCAGTGAAGGGCTTTCCGCAGTGTGCACAGGTGTAAGAGTAGACGGCTTTTCTGGTGATCTGATCCTGATGGGAATTCCACCATTTCATTCGACATTTATCAGAGCAAAAGCGTTTCTGCCGTTTTCCCGGTGTCTGATCAATCTTCTTACCACAGGTTGGACAGAATAAGGGGATGAGCTCCGGTGTTTCTCCGGCAGCGTTCATGGCCACACCGGAGAGATTGTTCCTCCGGCACCATGATTTCACTGTATTTTTTGTAAGCCCAACTGCCTGGGCGATTCGTTCGTATCCGAAGCCTTCTCGACGGAGAGACGCGATTTTGGTTTTCTGTTCGGTATTCATGAGCAGTACCTCCTTCATGTCTTCCGTCAAAGAAAAAGCAGGCAATCCGTACCCCTTACGTTGAAAAGTGGAGTGGGATTGCCTGTTGTATTAGTCCTTCTGATAGAAATCGCAGGTGTAGCCGTCAGCTCGGAGAACCAGCCCTGGAGTCCAGGAAGGCGTCCTCCCCATCTGCTTACAGAGCTCCTCAAGGGAAACCTTCGGATCAGCTTCAATGACAAGCTCATCATGGATGTGCATGACAATGGAGCAGTTGCGGAGCGTCTTCATTGAATTGCAAAGGATATCGCGAGAGGTTGCTTGCACGATGTTTTCGACGAACTTCGGACCGTAGGATTCGATCCGTTCCCATTTCTTTGTGGCTCCGACACCCTCATAGGTGATGCATTTGCCGCCGAACTTATTCGTTCCGATGCGAGGTTTTACATAGCAGAGATTCCTTCCGGACGGGAGTGTAATAAACAGACAGCCGCTCTGATAGGTGAATGTCAGACCGTAACACCGTGTGACCATCTTTCTCTTTACGGCAGTAGTGACAGCCCGGTCCACATCCCACCAGAACCGGACGATATGCGGATTGGTGTTTCGCCACATGGTAACCAGCGGTTTCAGTTCTTCTTCGGTAAGGCCCATCTCGATGGCACCCATCGCTTTCAGAGCTCCGACTGACCCGCCGTATCCGAGTGCCAATTCTGCTATTTTCCCTTTCTGTCTGAGATGGCCGTTGATGCCGTGTTTCACAACAGGGACATGGAACATCTGCGAGGCAGAAGCACAGTAGATATCGCCGCCTTCCTCGAAGACCTTCTGCCGCCATTTTTCACCAGCGTACCAGGCGATAACTCTAGCCTCGATTGCTGAGAAATCCGCTACATAAAACTTGTATCCGTCCTTAGGAATAAAAGCCGTCCGGATCAACTGGGAGAGGGTATCCGGGACATCATCATAGAGGAGCTTCACCGAATCATAGTCACCAGATTTTACAAGAGCACGTGCCTCAGCCAGATCCGGCAGATGATTCTGCGGAAGATTCTGCAACTGCACGAGACGTCCAGCCCAGCGTCCGGTTCGATTGGCACCGTAGAACATGAACATGCCTCTGGCGCGTTCGTCGTTGCAGGCGGCACGCTGCATGGTCTGATACTTCTTCACGGAGGACTTAGCAAGCTGCTGACGAAGCTCCAGAACGGTCTTGATGTCCGGAGGAGCGGTCTGTATCATCTTGGCGACTTCCTTCTTTCCGAGGCTGTCAGCCGCCATGCCGTTGTCTGCGAGCCATTCCTTCATCTGCTGTACGCTGTTCGGATTATTAAGATCAGTGAGCTTCTTGATTTCTGAGGTAAGCTCCTTCTTGGAACGGGCGTCCATTGAGATAGCCTGCTCGACGAGCTTTCGGTCGATTCGAACACCACGGTCATTGATTTCCTGATCGATGCAGTATTCATCCCAGACAGAATCCGGAACAGGGAATTTCGCAAGCCTCTTCTGAATCGCCATTTCTACTTCCACATCGCGTTTGTTGTAGGCCTTGAAGGTCTTCCACTTCTCCGGATCATCGGTGGGGAGATTCCGCGTCCTGCCGCCGTTTGCCTTAGTTGGAGAGCAGGGGACAGAGAAGTATTTGATTAATGGTTTACCTTCATCCATCTTCTGATTTTCGAGTTTTAAGATCTGACCGACGCTCTTTAAGGAAAGCGGCAGGCCCATTGTTGCGGACCAGACCATTGAGCAATGCCACCCGACAGGATTTAAAAACCTGGCGCGTTCCGTAGATAGAGGGTGGTTATCATGGAAGGGGTCAAGACTTCTGCCCAGATCTGAAAGATAACGGGAGAGGCAGACACGTTCGAAATTTGCATTGAAGGCCCATTTCGTAACGGAATCATCTGTCAAGGCATCAAGGATACTGTCAGGGATTTTTTCTCCGCGGGCAAGATCAATGACATTCACCTCACCGCCGTCTACGGCATAACCGAAAAGCAGGATCTCGAAAGCAGTTGACTCGACATACTTGTACACGCCGCATTTGGCAAGGTCCACATCGGAATAGGTCTCGATATCGATTGATATAGTGTTCATGTATTTCACCTCGAATCAAAAAAGGCGGCAGAGATATTACTCCCTGCCACCCGCCATACGTGTTACCTTGTTGTTATTCTGCCTTCTTTTCGAGGGGTTCCTTTTCCTCGCGCTTACGTTTCTTTTCAGCACGGTGGTCACTGATCACATCGCAGATGATAAGTGAGATGTTCGCAATCATAATGACCACATTAATGGTGGTGCAGGTAATAATGACCTGCTGAAAAACGTCATTCATGAGAGTACCTCCATCAGTTCAGGAAATCATCATCTGCACTGTCGTCGATGGCGGTGAAGTCATCAGATGCAGAGCTGCGGTTACCGAGCGGCTGGCCGTCGCGAACCTTCTGGATGTTGCCAAGCCCGCATGCCACGCCTTTATTGCCGTTGGTGTTGAATGCGTAGAAGTTGATGGAAACTCTCGCATAGACACCGCTGTAGACTTCGCTGCGATTCAGAATCGGATTCACGTTCTGGTCGACGATCTGCGGAGGAGTGGTGCTGTTGGCATTTACGAAATAGGAGTTCACATACGCCTCATCGTCGCGCTCGGTATCGCCGTCGCGGAGGGGGAGCTTGATAGCTGCCTTGTTCGGCTTCTTGCCGCCGAACTTTGCGATGCCTTCCTCGATGGCTGCATCCACGGCCTTATTGATGGCATCAATGGTCTTCTTGTCGCTCTTCGGAATGATCAGGGACACGCTATACTTCTCCGTGCCGCCGTTGATTGACTTCGGCTCCCATACATTTGCGTAAGAGAGTCTGACTGTACCTGTAACAACCTTTGTCTTATTCATGAGTATTCTCCTTAATCTTGTTAAACTCAGATTTTGCGTCATTCCCTGTGATCGCCGGACGCTTGTCCGAGATCGGAACCAGGGTGGGTTTGCCCGGCGGCTTTACGATGAGCCCGCCCAGGACTTCATTGAATTTTGTCTTGCCCATCAGCTTTTCCATTTCGGTCAGTGTGATAAGGCTCTTCTTGAAGATATCTGTGTACCCGGCTTTCTCAGCAGCCTTGATTACAGCATCTTCGTCCTTGTACTTCCGGTTACTTCGGCCAGCGACAACCTTGAAGGCTTTCCACTTCTTTCCGTGGTTGACTGCCATGTCGGTTGCGTAGCTCATAATGTCGTTTGCCCATTTGGTAAGATCGGGCAGTACCTTTAAGATGTCCTCAATCTCATCGTCAGAAAGCAGCGGTGGGAGAGCAAATTCCTTCTTCGCGAGTTCAAGGTTGGCTTCCGCTCTGGCCCTGCATTTCACAGCGGCCTTGCAGAAGATGCACCAGTCACCCGGACAGAAGTTTCCTTCGCCCTCGTAGGCGAGCTTGGCAGTTGGCTTTAAGACTTCCTCAGCCCATTTCCGAAGATCTGCGACCGATTCTTTCCAAGTGCTGACGTTCTCACGTCTTGGCTGGAAGATTGTCATCTCAACTTCTTTGAAGTCATACAGACCTTCGTAGATATCGAGTGCGCCCAGCGCATACAGCTTCATCTGCGGATTTTCCTCGGCCTCGACTATCGTCTTTCCGTATTTCAGATCGATTACATGGAGCTTATTATCTGAGACGATAATGCAGTCCGAAGTACCGAATGATTCGGGAATATATGAGGTAAGGTCGAGCTTTGTCTCGATGTATGCCTGTGCGTCCGGGCAGGTCTGCCGTTCGATGGAAAGCTGCTCCATGATGTAATCTCGATAGGCGTCGGTACATTCCTCCATTTCATCGGAGTCATATTCTGACGTTGGCCTTCGACTTCGCATCTTGAGTGCTTTCCGGACCTTGTGCTCGGCAAGTGCATGCGCTGCGGTTCCCTCGGCGGCTGCCTGCGTGGGCTGATCGGAAAATTCCTGCTCCAGCCTTGCTGACTTCTGGCATTCCAGCCATCTTGCCGCGCTTGACGGAGAGAGGATAGCATGCGTATTAGGTGGCACTTCCAAACACCTCCGCTTCCTTCAGCATCGCGCCATACTCCGATGGATTGATATCTGAAAGCTTGGTTCCGCCGTGTTTCTTAATGAGTTCACGGACCTTGTCGCCGTAACCCTCGCGGCTCTTTGCGGCCAGCACTGCTCGGACATCCTCGAGACGAATGGTCTTCTCCGGTTCAGCTTTCTTTTCTTCTTTTTCCTCTGTCTTTGGCTGTTCCGGAGTCGGATCATCTGAGGAGAGCGCTTCAGCGATTGCCTGCAGATCGTCAGCGACGGTACGAACATCGTTTACGAGATCAAGCAGCAACTTGATTCTGCTCATTTCGGATTCCTCCTTTCATGTGTTTGCCAGTTTTCGGTTTCACGAGTGATCACTTCGTTTTCGTAAGGACTTCTTCCTTACATGTCTTCCGTCAAAGGAATGTGGTGGAATCCGTACCCCTCATCTGAGAAAATTTTCATGCTTGGTTTTCTGTTCCTTACAAGTTCTCCGTCAAGGCAAAACGGGAGAATCCGTACCCCGGACAATAAAAAATCCTGCGGAGGGCATCCGCAGGAGAAAGCAGGTCGTGGCTGTTCCAATCGTTCCAGGGTTCCACGATTTTCTATGGGACTTATAAACCATATGGTTCTATATACCTATGGGGCTATATTTACCTTTTTCATTTTGATAGGGATATTTGGAACAGATGGAATGGTGAGCTAGAAAACTTTGAAGTAATAAGGAAAATTCCGTGTTCCGGTCGGGGTGTTCCAGTGATTTGAAAAGTGGAACAGGAACAGAAGAAGAGGTGTTCCACTGTTCCGGTTTAGAGAATAATAGGTCTGATTGGAACGGGTTATTTTACCCGGATCTTCCAGCCGACCTGAATGATATTGATGTTCTTGATAAGAGAAGTGTTGAGCCGCTGAATCGCAGTAGCAGTTGTTCCATATTTCCTCGCAATGCCAGAAAGGGTGTCTCCACGCTGGACGGTGTAATAAGTCGCTGCAGGAGCAGAAGATCCGCCGCCTCGCAGGATTTCATTCACTCGATTCTGAACCGTGTTGTAATCGAGGCCAAGAGCCTGAATCGCTCTCTTTCTGGCATCACCATTACCGTATTTTCCGGCGATGACATTACGAGCGGCTTGCTCAACGGAAATGCCCGATGCTGCAGGAGCTTCCGGAGCAGCGACATCATACTTCGGGACACCATAGCCACGGATGTATCTGCCGTTTACCTGAAGGGTACGTCTGCCAACGGCATTACTCTTATTTCCTTCAATGACCGTGATCGTATTGCCAGAAACGGATTCTACGATTCCAACATGATCTGGACTCCCAGTGTTATTTCCGGCTCCAGAATCCTGCCAGTCATAGAAGATAATGTCGCCGGGCCTTGGCCTTCTGGCGTCATTTTCATCCCACTCGCCGAGTCTCTGAAATAGGGAGACCATCTGAGAACATCCGCATTCTGTCGGGATGATATTCGTCATGCCGGTCTTGATTGCACAAGCGGAAACGAAGGTCGCACACCATGCATCCGTATACCGGACCTTGTACCCTCTGGCCAGCGGCCTGTGAGAGTTATACGTGTCGATAATCTTTCGATGAGATCCATCGGATTCTTTGCATCCAATCCAGGCGCGTGCCTGCTGAATCAGAGCTGTTGCTGTTCTTGCCATAATTACTGTTCCTCCTTTTCTTTGTCGCCTCTGTCATGAAGCTGTTCGAGTACGTCTTTGAGTTTTCCCGGAATCGGTAGTCCGAGATGCGCAGCATTTTCTGTGAGGGAGAGCCCCTCGTTCGATAGATAGAAGAAAATGATCGCGGTTCGGATCACGCCTGTCTTTCCGAGCACCTGCACATCGAGAATGTTTCCGATGCCGACCAGAATGAAGATTAGCACCTTGCGGCAGATTCCCTTGAAGCCGACCGCGCTGGAGAGCTTCTTATCTGCAATGGCGCAGAGTACACCGGTGATGTAATCGCAGATCACGAATACAAGAAGCGCGATGAGAAGCCCATCGCAGCCGCCCAGGAAGTACCCGAGCCAGCCGCCGATGACGGTGAAGATGAGTTGAATGATGTTCCAGAATTCTTTCATGTAAGACCTCCTTTTTGGCAAAACAAAAGCTGCCTGCTTGATTGCAGACAGCTGAAAGACTGTATTGATATTGAAGCGGATCACTCCGTTTGTTTTGGCAGAGCGTCCCAGAGCCGCAAATCCTCCTGCCCAAGGGACCAGATCGCAATGCCGCGAAGTCCCCAGCGATAGGCCGCCTGATTCGCCCAGTAGACGAGAGAGTCCACATCCTGATAGTAGAGGATGGAGAAACCATCTGCATCGCCGAGAAACAGGCGGGAGATCCAGATGTTGATATCCTTTGGCGTTATGGTGACCGTGTAATCCTTCCCGCAGGTGAGATCCAGCATCTTCGAATGGTAGAACTCATAATCCATCGAGATGTCTTCACTTCTGGTTGATGGTTCTTCTACATCAGAAGTCAGGGTGAATACCTGAAATTCATTGTCCCAGGTGCAGTTATTCCGGCTGATTCGGCCATACTGTGTCGTGGTTCCATCCGGGAAGGTGACATCGAACCGCTCATATGGCTCGTAGGTCCGCGCATCTCCCATGCGGAGAAGTTCGCAGATCGTCCGGTTGTCGGACTGGTAGCCTGCTGTGCCGCCAGAGAACCCGCTGACTGTAGACGTGAATCGAAGCGTATAGGACGCACCGGAGTAGACACGGACGGTATTTCCACGAATCCGCATTTCAATGGTGTAGGTGCTCGGATTCGTTCGAAGGTCAGCAGATCTTGTTCGGGAGATACTTTGACTGTAGCTTCCTAGCTTTGTGCTCCCGTTCCAGAGCTCCACAGCCTGTGTATTGTAATTCAGACAGCAGAACAGGCTCCCGCAGAAGATCCCGGCTCGGCCCGTGCTTCCCTCGGGGATTGCCAGTCTTGCTCTCAAGTGAATGTCCCGGAAGCCATCATAATTCCATGCGAACTGGCCGCTTCCTTCCAGCTGGGAGTACACACGGGAATCGGTATATTCATCAGACCGCCAGACCTTCCATGATCCGGATAGTGTTTTCCAGTAGTTTGTTTCGAGAATGCCGCTGTCCTGAAAATCCTCATACCAGATGAGTGCGGAGTCCGGTTTTCGGCGGAGCATTTCACAAGTGAGCTTAAATCCCTTATCCGGCTGACATTCTTTTCCGTTCACGTCGATGAAGTGGCGGGGCGATAAGGTGAAAGAAGCGGAACCGGCAGATGGATGCTCAGAGAAAGCAGAGCAGATGCGGAATCCGTAGAACTGCACGCCTTTCACGTCGACTGATACCGTGATGGTATGAGTTCCAGCAGAAAGGCTGATGTTATCCGCAAGGCTGGTCCAGTAGGTGCTTCGCCAGTACGGCCACCAGAGCCGAGATTCTGTGAAGTGCTTCTGGCTTCCATCGATGAAAACATAGATCCCGTTCTTATCCCAGAAGGGAAATCCGATCTTCACTGCGATATCATAGGTTCCACCAGAGACTGAAAATATGTAGGTGGCTTTCCCTTCATCGCCCATGACAGCAACGCCGTTTTCGGCGGATACGATGCCACTGTAGCTGTCCGGTTTTCCGTCGCGGTCCACATAGATTGTTCCGAACGAAGTCTCCTGTGTTTTACTGTAGGCTGTGAGATAGTGGTGCCGGTTATAGGAACCTTCCATCAGCGGATAAGAATGCGATGTGGCGTCCCGACCTTCCATGAAGTCATAGACCTGTGGGAAGGCGTAAGGCACCTTGTTGTAATCATCCCAGTATGCAAGGATCGGAATGAACGGCTGCGGCGGTTTATCGTCGGTGAAATTGTATTTCCCAGTCATCCAGTTCTTTGCTGCATAGTACGTATTGGAGACACCTCGATACGTTTCGCCAAGATTCTCCGGCTTGTCGTAAATCTGCCAGTTCCATCCGTAGGCGGGAAGCCCGAGAAAGACCTTGCCTGGAGTCATGACGTGGGAAGCGTAGTTATAGATTCCTTCCAGCCAGTCTCTCGGGGAGACCGGACCAGGAGCGGAGCCTGCCCATGCCATGCCGTAGCTCATGATGGAAGCTGTATCGCAGTAAGCATTCAGGTCCGCATAGATACACCAGTTTTCACCGCCGACGGAGCCATTCACGGCATTCATGCCCGGCAGACAGATATTGACCTTTTTTGTGCTGTCGTATGCCTTGACGGTATTCCAGATGTTGCGGAACAAAGTCGTCGATTTCGTGTGGGTAGAATAATCACCACCACGTTCGAGGTCGATATCAATGCCATCACACCACGGATATTTCTGCATGATGCGCACGAGTTCCGTCAGAAATTTATCCTGCGCTCCGTTTGTGTTCTCACGAAGCGCAGTGAACACGCTGGAAGCACCGTCGTTTCGGACAGTGAGAAGCCAGGTAATGTGCGGATACTGATTGATATAGGTCAGCATGTTAGAAATTGCCACACCGGATTCGGTGATCGTTCCTGTTGCATCAACCTTAAAAGAAAAGAGACCTACCTGCGAGAGGCGGTCTCCGTAATTCTTCAGTGCGGTATACATTCGGGCGTTTCCCATGAAGGTCCAGACCATGCATTTGCGGCCTTTCAAAACATCGATGCTCATATCGCATCACCTCCAAATGAACAAAAAGAAAGCGCCTCGACTGCGGGACGCTTTAGAAATCGGTGTATTTTTGAAGTTATTTCAGATTAAAGAGAGAAAGCTCATAGTCTTTTACATAGTATCGGATATTTTTCCTTCCACGAGTAATAATTTCATGACCTTCTGACTCAAGTTTTTCCTTCTGGGCATCAACCCCGCCAGGATATTTTGGATTTAATTCACCGTTTGCTTTGAGAGTTCTCCAATAGGGCGTTTCGTCTTCACCATTTCTCTGATAACTTGCCCATGCGGCAATGGAGACAAAAATACCGGCTGTGATGGGCTCTGTAAAATCCGCACCGGACTTTTCGGCAAAATATTCTCGGATATTGCCAACAGTAATGACCTTGCCGTAAGGAATCAGTTTCATGACAGCATCATAGTCAATGGGCGGAGCAAAATACATTCTGCTTCCACCATATTTTTCAATGCTTTTTTCATCGGTGATCGTCTGAAACTTTGGCATATCTTTGCTATCATGCAACATAGCATTAAAGTCTTTTTGATCTTCGTTCGCCATAACTGTCACCTCCTGTTCTCAGAGTAGCTGGTTTTTATGAGCAATGCAATGAGACAGTTTGAAACTTTTTATGGCTTTATCAGGCAATGTCACCATCCTCTGATTCCTGAAATTCCACATAAAGCCGTGCTGATTTTTTATCCTCAACTGTGATCGGATGCTTGCTATCTCCGGCAGCGGAGTACTGGAAGAAGCCGTCCTTCGGAGTTACCGCGGCGTTCTTCAGACACTGCCGGGAGGAGGCGAGCAGCTTCAGCTCATCACCTGCATTTGAAGCGGCTTTGAAGATCGCCTTATGTGCTCCTTCGCCGAGACCAAGACTGATGCTTTCAGCTTTCATGTTCTGATTCGGGACAACTTTCCAGTCGAGACCGGTAGAGGTCGTCCCGAGATTGAAGATAACGCAGGTGGCACTTCCTCGCACGATGCCGTTGTAGAATCGCTTTCCGGTGACGGCATATTCATCACCAGTCGCATGTTTTTTAAGAAGAGTCTCTGTGTTGATCACATAGCCGGAAAGGCGGTCACCTTCCTGCAGTATGAGATCCGTGAACCAGACGGAGCCTTCGCAGTCGGTGACACAGGGCTTTATGGTGATGCTCACGATTCGTTTCTTTTCCTTCTTATCGATTGTTTCTGTAAAACGGGTAAAAATCGGCATATCAATCACCATCCTGAGTCCACTGGATTTCGGAGACATGGCCAACCCAGCCGGTTGCAATGGAACCGCCCTGAAGGAGCATATCTGTGATATAGATCGTTCCGGTGCAGTCAGTCACGCAGATTCGGATGCGCATTTTCTTAACGCGTCCGTTTTGCGGTGTGACCGCCTGCGCCACATGAGAAAAACTCGCCATAGCGCCTCCTTAAAGCAGATCAATAAATCGCGTCTCGGTTGTTCCATCCTCATATTCGAAGGTGATCTCGATGCCGACCTGACCGTTAGCACCTTTCTTCAGATCATCGGATGCAATCTGGCAGGAGAAGGTATAACTGTCTCGATTGGCAGGTGTCACAGTCTGGGTGAGACTTTTCGTCGTATTCAAGGCTCCCTGGCATTTGAAAGACGCGGTTCCTGAGACACCGTTTTCCGTGTCCACTTCAAATCCGGAGTTCTCCCAGTAGGAGAGCCCGGAGTCAGCGCGGGAGTTTTTCAGATGATTGAACGGGACGAGATCCTTCATTTCCTGACTGTCCACCAGGTTCGCACCGGCCAGCGTGTCGGCGGCGGCATCCCACTGTGAGGAGGAATCGCCGAGCTCCCGGAGGGTGGTCGACAGTTCGAGGACGGTGTTCCACGGTTCGC
>ENA-UOOK01004389-UOOK01004389.1-fermentation-metagenome-genome-assembly--contig:-NODE-4389-length-15162-cov-8.464685_pt1 | contig 15162 bp, 8 predicted proteins | sample MGYA00245777_ERZ724023 | MGnify/ENA primary metagenome ERZ724023 (study PRJEB28704, sample SAMN03018312) | fermentation metagenome | biome: anthropogenic terrestrial biome; feature: soil; material...
AACTATTAGCATCTAATTTTTCAAGACTTTGGAAGAACAAAGTGTTCTGGATAGGAACTGCAATCCTATTCTTATGGTCCACGTTAATGCTGATTTCGGGGCATCACGCCGCATTGGCAGAACCGGAATATCCTCGTTTCCTGGACGACTTTTTTTTCCAATACGGACCGGTGATGGGTATTTTCGGTGCTGTATTTACCAGTTTGTTTCTTGGGACAGATTACAGTGATGGGACCATTCGAAATAAAATTATGATAGGTCATTCGAGACAATCCATATATCTATCCAATCTAATTGTGAGTGCGGCAGCTGGTATCATTATGAATGCTGCATGGATCCTTTCGATGCTTACCGTTGGAATTTCCTTATTTGGATGGTTTACTAGCAGCGTGACGACTATTTTGATGTATCAATTTATTGCGGTTCTCATGATTGCCGCCTTTGCTTCTATTTTCACTTTCATCGGCATGCTGAATCAGAATAAGGCAAGCTCTGCAGTCATTACACTTCTTACATTTTTGGTACTTCTATTTTTGGCGAGTTATTGCAACAATAGGCTTAACGAACCGGAAATGTATAGTGCAGCAGCGGTCGTTACATCGAATGGCTTGGAATTAGCGGATCCTACACAAAACCCCGATTATATAAGCGGAAGGATGCGAAAGGTATTCGAGTTTTTGGCAGATTTTTTACCCACCGGTCAGGGGATACTTATATCAAGTATGGAGGCAGCACACCCATGGTTGATGCCTCTGTACTCCTTAATGATCATGACTTTAACAACAATGGCAGGTGTCTTCTGTTTTCGCAGAAAAGATTTAAAATAAGAAAGGCGTGGTATTATGCTCTGGCTTGGCATTCTTTGTGCGATACTGGCAGCTATGGTTCTCATATTAATAATTAAGATTGCTATCCTTCATAAGGCTGCCAATGAAATCAGCCAAGGAATGACGAAACGGCTGGAGCAGGATACCAACACTCTGATTTCTGTTTCTACAAGGGATCGCACGATGTGTAAACTTGCAGACCATATCAATAAGGAGCTACGGATACTCCGAAAGGAACGCAGACGCTTTCAAAGAGGCGACCAGGAGTTAAAAGAAGCGATAACAAACATATCTCATGATCTTCGTACTCCGCTTACAGCAATCTGCGGCTATCTGGAATTGCTGGAAAAGGAAGAAAAATCGAAGGATGCGGCACGTTATCTTTTTCTTATTGAAAACCGTACCGCGGTATTAAAACAGCTTACGGAAGAATTGTTCCGTTACTCGATTATCAAATCAACGTCCAAGGATATGAACTTTGAAACTGTGAGTTTGAACCGTGCTTTAGAAGAAAGCATTGCCGCTTACTATGCTGCCCTAAAAGAGAGGGGGATAATTCCGAACATTCAAATTCCGGAAAAGAAAATCTTGCGTCAGCTCAATCGAGCCGCTTTGTCCCGTGTTTTTGCAAATCTTATAAATAACGCACTCAAATATAGCGATGGCGATTTGGAGATATCCTTATCGGAAGCCGGAGAGATTACATTCACAAACTCGGCTTCCGGGCTGAATGAGGTACAAGTCGGAAAATTGTTTGACCGCTTTTATACGGTTGAAACAGCAAGAAAATCTACGGGCTTAGGGCTTACAATAGCTCGGACACTGGTTGAACAGATGAATGGAACGATTACTGTCCGATACACTGAGAAAAAATTGAGCATCCGTATTCGGTTCCCTGACACTGTGGTAAGTTCAACGGAGAATATCACCATTAAAAACAAGCCGCCGCTGCATTTTCTAGGATGGAGGACATGATAAAAATGGCAAAATATTCGCAATTTACTTACCATATATGCATCTAACCTATATCTATAAGATTGGATTATGGATTACATAATGAATATCAATTTTATTTATGCATGAAGGCGTTTTATAGTATTAGAGGAATTGGGTATAATAAATCTGTCTACAATGGAACGAAGCTTTTACAATCGCTTCATGGTTCCTTTAAGGAGGATTTGAATATGGTAAAAGCAATTGTTGGCGCCAATTGGGGCGACGAAGGAAAAGGTAAAATTACGGATATGCTGGCAAGGGAAGCGGATATTATTGTACGCTTTCAGGGAGGCAGTAATGCCGGGCATACCATTATCAATGAGTATGGTAAGTTTGCGCTTCATCTGCTGCCCTCCGGCGTGTTCTACAAGCATACTACAAATGTGATCGGCAATGGGGTGGCATTGAATATCCCTTATCTGATGAAAGAAATTCAATCCTTAGCAGAGCGTGGTGTTCCAATGCCTAAGATTAAGATATCGGACCGGACGCAGATTCTGATGCCATATCACATCTTGTTTGATCAATATGAAGAGGAGCGGCTGGGCGGTAAATCTTTTGGTTCTACCAAAGCCGGTATTGCTCCTTTCTATTCGGATAAATATGCAAAAATCGGTTTTCAGGTTTCGGAGCTTTTTGATACCGAGGGATTAAAAAATAAGATCGCAGGAATCTGCGAGATGAAAAATGTGATATTAGAGCATTTGTATCATAAACCGGCAATCAACCCGGACGAATTGTTTCATACCCTAATGGAATACAGATCGATGGTGGAGCCTTATCTCTGTGATGTGTCTGCCCTCCTTCAGGATGCCATTAAGGAAGGCAGGAATATTCTGTTTGAGGGGCAGTTAGGTTCCTTAAAGGATCCGGATTTTGGCATCTATCCGATGGTTACTTCCTCCTCGACCTTAGCTGCCTATAGCGCGATCGGTGCAGGGATTCCTCCTTACGAGATAAAAAATATTGTTGCGGTGGTGAAGGCTTATTCCAGCGCCGTCGGTGCGGGAGAGTTTGTAACGGAGATCTTCGGCGATGAAGCAGATGAACTCAGAAAGCGCGGTGGAGACGCCGGTGAATTTGGAGCGACCACGGGAAGACCAAGGCGTATGGGGTGGTTTGATGCGGTAGCCTCCCGCTATGGATGCAGAATGCAGGGTGCAACCGAAGCGGCATTGACGGTATTAGATGTTCTGGGGTATCTGGACGCGATTCCCGTATGTGTGGGTTATGAAATTGACGGCGTTGTATCGAAGAACTTCCCCGTAACTGTTAAGCTTAAAAAAGCAAAACCGGTTTATGAATACCTGCCGGGATGGAAGCAGGATATCCGCGGAATTAAATCCTACAATGATCTTCCTAAAGATTGCAGAAATTATATTGAATTTATAGAAAAGGAGCTGCAGGTACCGATCACCCTGGTATCCAATGGACCGGGAAGAGATGAAATTATAAGAAGAAATTAAGAGTATAGACCGCCTGTATCGGGTTGCAGATAAAATGCAGCAGCCTCTCTTGTAAGGGTGTTTTCCAATCGAATCACACAAACGAAAATCTGGACTTTCGCAATATCTTATGATACGATAGACAAGCACAAGGGACCCATAAGATAGAGAGGTGCGGGAATGAATTTATTAACGATAGAGAATCTGAGCAAAAGTTTTACCGACCGTTTGCTCTTTGACAATGTAAGTTTCGGAATCAACGAGGAAGATAAGGTCGGTGTGATAGGAATTAACGGCACGGGCAAATCCACTCTGCTGAAAATAATCGCCGGTCTGGAAGAACCGGATAGTGGAACGGTTACGAAGGGCAAAAAGGTACGAATCAGCTACCTGCCGCAGACACCAGAGTTTGATGAGAAGCTATCCATTCTGCAGAATGTTGTCCGGGACCAGAAGGCAGAAGAGGAATACCGCAATCTGGAAGGCGAAGCGCGGGCTATGCTGACGAAGCTTGGGATACTGGATGCGGATGCATCACCCAGATATCTGTCCGGCGGACAGAAGAAAAGAGCGGCACTCGTCAGAACCCTTCTGACTCCGGCTGACATATTGGTACTTGATGAGCCAACCAACCATTTGGACAATGAGATGGCAGAATGGCTGGAGGACTATCTGGATAAATTTCGCGGAGCCTTTCTTATGGTTACGCATGACCGTTATTTCTTAGATAAGGTGACGAATAAGATCGTTGAAATTGATAAAGGACAACTGTATAGTTATGCTGCAAACTACTCCGGATTTGTTGCGCTTAAGACGGAACGGGAGGAAATGACCCTTGCAACGGAACGCAAGGCGAAAAGTCTGTACCGCATGGAGTTGGAATGGATAAAGCGGGGAGCAAGGGCAAGATCTACAAAGCAGAAGGCGCGGATCGAGCGCTTTGAGGAATTGCAGGATCGTAAGGCAATCGAGACAGACGGTAAGGTTGAGATCAATGCACTATCCTCCCGGCTTGGTAAGAAGACGATAGAATTAAACGGCATTGGAAAATCCTTTGGTGACCGTACCCTGATCAAGGATTTTACCTATATCCTTTTGCCGGAGGACCGCATAGGAATCATTGGTCCGAACGGATGCGGAAAATCCACTCTGTTGAATATCTTGACCGGTAAGCTGCAGCCGGATTATGGGACCGTAGAGATGGGTTCCACGATTAAGCTAGGTTATTTTTCACAGGAAAATGAATATATGGACGAAAATCTCCGGGTCATTGATTATATTCGGGATACGGCGGAATATATTCAGACGTCGGAGGGGACGGTAACGGCTTCTCAGATGTGTGAGCAGTTTCTATTTACCGGTGCCATGCAGTATTCGCTTATTGCGAAGCTATCCGGCGGGGAGAGGAGAAGGCTCTATCTGCTGAAGGTCTTAATGAAGGCTCCAAATGTCCTGGTGCTGGATGAGCCGACGAATGATCTGGATATTCAGACATTGACTATTCTGGAGAATTATTTGGATACCTTTCCCGGAATCGTGGTAGCGGTTTCCCATGACCGTTACTTTTTAGATAAGATGGCGACCCGAATCTTTGCCTTTGAAGGAGACGGACAGATCAAGCAGTACGAAGGAAATTTCTCAGACTATAAGGACGCAAAGCTGCTTCTTGGTGAGGAAGAGAAGAAGGAGAACCCGGAAAATGGGGAGGCAGTGGATAAGAGGAAGGCAGCAAACATTGCCACCTGGAAGCAGAAGGATCCAAAACCCAAATTCACCTACCAGGAGCAGAAGGAATTTGAAACGATTGATGACGATATTGCCAAGTTGGAGCAAAAGATTGCGGATACGGAGCAGGCAATTACTTTGGCTGCGACCGATTATGCGAAACTGAATGAATTAATGGCGGAGAAAGAAGCATTGGAAAAGTCGCTGGAAGAGAAGATGGACCGATGGGTCTATTTAAATGATCTGGCGGAGAAGATTGAGGCAGCCAAAGAGAATAAATCGTAATCATGGAATGTAGGTGTGTCATAAGTCATTTTAGATTATGATAGGAATAGGACCTTCTATATATTCACCTGAGTCTCAAATCGAACATAAACAGCCGGCGTCAGCCGGTCTTAGCAATGAAGATAATTATAAAGCGGTTGCTGCAAAATGAAGTTATATATATAAAGGGGGTCTGTGATTTTCCTGTAATACATGGTTGGAAAATCACAGACCCTCTTTTTTAATTGCAGATGAAAATCACATTTCTATTATTAGTAAACGATTCCTTATGAAATTGATTTCCAGGCTCTTTTTACAAGCGCTGAATCCTTGCTCCGGACTGCGTCACTATTTATACAGGGAATAGAAGTCGGCACCCAGATCCTCTATTCTTCGGTCAAACCATACTTTGGTATCATCCAGAGCCTTATTATAGATTTGTTTGCCCAGGATATCCATGAAAAATTCAAGAATGTTCTCGGAAGCAAGAATCCCTATTTTCTCGTCCCGCTCCGACTCGAAGTAATAGCGGATTTCTTCCAGCAGCTGATTCTTTTCTTCCCCCGTCAGTGAAATGTTATTGTAAGTATACTTTTTCTCCATTGGTAAACTCCTTATATGAATTGTTAAGCGGTCTGCTCAAATTGCGAATTATACAGCTTTGCATAGAAGCCGCCCTTTGCCAATAGTTCTTTGTGATTCCCCTGCTCTACAATATCGCCTTCGTTCATGACGAGGATAAGATCGGCATCCCGGATCGTTGACAGGCGGTGTGCAATAATAAAGCTGGTTCTTCCCTTCATCAGGCTGTCCATCGCCTTCTGAATCAAGATTTCGGTTCTGGTATCGACGGAGCTGGTGGCTTCATCCAGGATTAGAATCTTAGGATCTGCCAGGATAGCGCGGGCAATGGTTAATAGCTGCTTCTGACCCTGGGAGACATTGCTTGCCTCCTCATTCAGTACCATCTGATAACCATCCGGCAGCGTGGAGATGAAGTGATGTACATGTGCGGCTTTTGCAGCCTTTATGACCTCTTCATCCGAAGCGTCCAGCCTGCTATAGCGGATGTTATCCATAATCGTACCGTTAAACAGCCAGGTATCCTGAAGAACCATACCGAACATTTTCCTTAGCTCGCTTCGGTCAAAATCATTTACATTGTGTCCGTCAATCAGTATCTGACCGCTGTTAATATCATAAAAACGCATCAGAAGCTTCACCATAGTGGTTTTTCCGGCACCGGTAGGACCGACGATTGCGATCTTCTGGCCTTTTGAAACCTTTGCGCTGAAATCATGAATAATAATCCTATCCGGCGTATATCCAAACCTTACATTTTGGAATTCCACATTGCCCTCCAGACCGGTTGTTACCAGAGGAGTGGCAGTGGTTGGAAGCTCCTCGTCTGCCTCCAGGAACTCAAATACCCGTTCGGCTGCTGCCGCCGTGGACTGGAACATATTCGCAACCTGGGACAATTGGGTGATCGGCATAGTGAAGTTCCTTATATATTGGAAGAAGGATTGAATCTGACCGATCTGTATTTTACCATGAATTGTCAGATAACCGCCGAGGATTGCAACACCAACATAGCCTAAATTGCTGACAAAGCTCATGACAGGATGCATAAGACCGGACAGAAACTGGGATTTCCAGGCGGACTCGTATAATTTTTCATTATGCTCATTGAATTTCTGCAGTACATCCTCTTCCTTGTTAAAAGCTTTTATTATCGTATGACCGCCATATACCTCTTCCACCTGCCCGTTCACATGTCCCAGATATTCCTGCTGCTGCGTAAAATATTTCTGAGATTTCTTGACTACAATGCTCATAATCGTAACGGAAACCGGTACGATCAGCAGTGCCAGGAGAGTCATCGACAGGTTGATCCGGATCATCATGATTAAGATACCGATAATGGATATTCCTGAGGTGATCAGCTGGGTCAGGCTTTGGTTTAAGCTCTGGCTTAAGGTATCCACATCATTGGTAACGCGGGACAGGATTTCACCGTGACTCATCTTATCAAAGAAGTTCATCGGAAGGCGGTGTAATTTTTCTGAAATATCCTTACGGAACTGATAGGTGACCTTATGTGCGATAGCGGTCATAATCAGTCCCTGAATATAGGAAAATACGGAGCTTGCTGCATATAGTATGATTAAGGTAACAAGAATTTTACCAAGTGCAGTAAAATCAACACCCGGTCCGCCGCTGATTTTGCTTATAATACCTTCTGAAATTTTTGTAGTTGCATTTCCGAGCACCGTGGGACCGATAATGGAAAAGATGGTGCTTCCTACGGCGAATAGCAATACAATGGCAAAACCTATTTTATATCGGGCCATGGTATGAGTTAGCTTTTTCATGGTGCCCTTAAAATCCTTCGCTTTCTCTCCGGAAACGCCCATAGGACCATGTCCGCCGGGACCACGTCCGGTATTTTTAGAATTCGTATCCTGGGCCTGCATAGAATTATCATTACCAGAGGTCTGTATATCTTTATTCTTATTCTTCATAGTCTAGTTCCTCCTTTGATAATTGGGAAGATGCGATCTGCCGGTAGGTTTCACATGTTTTTAATAGTTCCTTATGCGTTCCTTTTCCGATAATCCGGCCTTCATCCAGAACCAGAATCTGCTCGGCATTCATAATGGTACTGATTCTTTGCGCTACGATGATCATGGTCCGATTGGATAATTCCTGTTTTAAGGTTTTCCGAAGGGTCGCATCCGTCTTGTAATCCAAAGCAGAGAAGCTGTCATCAAAGATATAGATCTCCGGATCTTTGGCGATGGTTCTGGCAATTGCCAGTCTCTGTTTCTGCCCGCCGGATACATTCATGCCGCCTTGTGCTATCGGTGTTTGATAACCGTCCGGCATCTTATCAATAAATTCACTGGCCTGTGCAATTCGTGCGGCCCGTTTCATTTCCTCATCGGAAGCATCGGGGTTACCGAATTTGATATTGGATTCAATTGTTCCGGTAAACAAAACGCCTTTCTGTGGGATGAGACCTAACCGGTCTCTCAGCTCATGCTGTTTCATTTGCTTTATATCGACGCCGTCGATCCGTATGGTACCCTGCGTTACATCGTAGAATCTGGGCAGTAGATTGATCAAAGTGGATTTACCGCTGCCGGTACTGCCGATGATTGCCGTGGTCTGGCCGGGCCTTGCGGTAAAATGAATATCCGAAAGGACATCCTCCTCGGCATTGGGATAGCGAAACGATACATGATCGAACTCTACGATTCCCTTATTCGTTTGAAGGGATAATTCGACTGCGGGGTCGTTAATTGTATTTTTGGCGGAAATGATTTCATCAATACGCTTAGCGGATACACTGGCTCTGGGCAGCAAGATCGATATCATGGTAAGCATAAGGAAAGACATGATAATCTGCATGGTGTATTGAATGAATGCGATCATGTCGCCGACCTGCATGGATCCGCTGTTAATTTTATCGGCACCGACCCATATAATCAGGATGGAGATTAGATTCATAATCAGCATTAAAGCGGGCATCAGAAAGGTCATAACACGGTTGACAAATAGACTGTTCTTTGTCAGGTCAATGTTTGCTTTGTCGAATCGTTTCTTCTCATGCTCTTCGGTACTGAAGGCACGGATAACCGGAAGTCCGGTGATAATTTCCCGCGTCACCAGGTTGATTCGGTCAACCAGTTTTTGCATTAATTTAAATTTTGGTAAAGCGATAATCATGAGCACTAGGATCAGCGCAAATATCACTGCAACTCCGGCAGCAAGGATCCAGGTCATCGAATTATTCGTCTGCAGCACCTTAAAGATACCGCCGATTGCAAGGATCGGGGAGTAGAGTACAATACGAATCATCATTACAAACATGGACTGTACCTGCTGAATATCGTTCGTACTCCGGGTTATGAGGGAGGCAGTAGAGAATTGATCCATCTCCTTATTGGAAAAAGAGAGAACCTTCTGAAACACTTTGTTGCGCAGATCTTTTCCCAGCTTGCCTGCCACCCGGGATGCAAGTAAGGTGACCAGAATGGAGATCAGCATAATGCCCAGAGCGAGGGCAAGCATCTTTACACCAACGAGTAGAATGTATCGATTCTGTATCTTGGCGAGGTTGATTCCAATCGCTTTGTACTCGGCCTTTACATAGGCGGTAGCTGTTTGCGATACCATTTGCTCCGGTATCTGTTCGATAACTTTCTTAATTGTCTGAAGCATCTCCTGTCTGGTTTCCTCCGGAAGCATGGGCAGTAAGGTTTTAAAATCAACCTCTCCGGATGCGTTCATGGACGGAAAATTGGCAAAGAGCTGTTTTTTCATAAGATCTGCAGATTCCCCACTGGAATTTCCTATGTATGCCACCATCATGGGTATGGCAAAGGCATCTTCTAATGGTTTTTCTTCTTTATTGTCCCACCGATATAGGGGCTCCGTATCTAATAAAGGATAATTTTTTACATAGTCAGACCATTCTTTATCGCTGACATTTTTTTGTTCCAGAAGCGTGTAGTGACGGAATACGAGATCTTTATCTGATTCTTCCATAAGCAGAGTAAGTGTGTCCAGCTCAGACTTACGGATTACATCCGGTACGGCACGGTCGATTCCGTTTTGCATAATACCGACATTGACAATGTCAGAAGTATAAGCCGGTAAGGACAGGTCACAGATTGCCTGTACTACCAGAAGAAGGAATACCGTCAGAATTGCAAAAACAGATCCCTTCAAATATTTCATTAATTTAAGCATGTTTTTTCCTTTCAATTGTCTGAATTCTAAATGATACCCAATTGTTTTTATTCTAAGTTTACCCAATTGGATATCACTTTATCTAAATTAGGTTAATATTAGTTCGTGCAGAAGTCAATTAAATTATTCTTAAAATTTGGTTAATCTCATTTCCCTTATTTTAAAATCTCAAGCAGCACTTCGAGTAAAGCCGTGTTTTGCTGCGGCATCATGAAGCAGAAGCGAATATATTTATTATCCAGGAAAGGGAACGTAGAGCAGTCCCGAATCATAAAGCCCTTCCGGATGGCCGCTTCGAACAGATCCATGGAGGTTACCTCTTCCTTCTCGATTTTTACCAGGATAAAGTTGGCCGTCGGAGGATAGATTTTTACATTTTTACAGGCAGAAAGGATACTGCAGATTCGGCTTCGTTCCGTTGCAATCAGGGCTCTTGTGTCTTTGATATACTGCTCATCGGTGAACATGATTTCACCGGCGGCCGCAGCCAGGGAATTGATCGTCCAGGGATTTTTCCTCTGGTTGATCTCCTTTAACAGGTCCTCATTTTCGCAGATGGCATATCCGAGGCGAAGTCCCGGTGCGGCAAAAAACTTAGAGATTCCCCGGAGAATAATGATGTTATTATAATATTCCGTCAGAGGAATCGAAGTGATTTTCTTCTCTTCCTCTGCAAATTCCACATAAGTTTCATCCACCATGACAAAGATACCCTTTTGCTTACAGAGATCCAGTATCTTGCGCATATTGGCTCTGGTAATTGCAGTGGAGGTAGGATTGTTCGGATTGCAGATAACGAGCAGATCAACCTCTTTGGTGAGTTCTTTCTCTAAGCCGGCAATATCAAGGATAAAATCATTCTCCTCCTCCAGGCGGTAATAGAGGGTGCATCCTCCGCCGAGGGAAACCTCCCTCTCATATTCTGAATACGTCGGCCCCACAATCAATGCCTTTTTCGGGTGTTTGATCTGGATAAACAGAGAGATCAGCTCCGTAGAGCCGTTACCGACAATAATATTTGCGGCATCGGCATGAACGTATGCGGCGATATGTTTTCGCAGGGAGGTATACTCCCGGTCCGGATAGCTCATGATGGAGTCGATCCGCTCCGCCAGGGTTGCCTTAAGCTTCGGAGAGATTCCCAGCGGATTTACATTCGCTGCAAAGCTAATGATGTCTTCCTTCCGAATTCCATATACCTGTTCTATTGTTTCTAAATCACTTCCATGAAAATGATCGGTATGTCTTATCATAATATAACCTTGCCTTTCTTGTCTACCTGCAAACTTTCGGCTGCAGGTTTAAATTTGCCTATAATTCTTGTGCTTTCGATATGCACTGGATTTTTTTTCATATATGCATTATAATAATATTTAATATTATTTGCAAGAAATGCATCTATAATTATTATGAATTGGTTATCTTAACAATGTTTTTGATCGTGAATGAAATATGCAACCGGATATTGCAAATCTGCCTTTAAAAAATAACTTGAGGTGATGAATTGAAGGAAAAGATGGAGCGTTTCTCAAAAGGGGATTTTGACTATGAACTGCCTTTTTTATATCTTTCCGAGGAAAGCATTGAAATAACCGTAGAGTCCGGCAAAATTCATGAGGGAAGCTTTATTATAAGCAACAGTACCCAAAAACCGATGAAAGGAATCGTTTCTTCCTCCCATCGGCTGTTGACATTGAAAGAAACTGCCTTTTTTGGGGCGGAAAATAAAATTTTTTATCAGTTTAATGCGGGCTGTTTAAAAAACGGGGATACGGTACAGGGAGAGATCAATATCATCAGTGATTGCGGGGAGCAGAGGATGAGCTTTGTGGTACATGTTGAGGCTCCCTATTATATGACCTCCCTGGGAAAGATTAAAGATCTGTTTCAATTTACAAATTTAGCCAGGATGGATTGGAGCGAAGCAAAGAAAATCTTCCGCTCGGAGGGATTTGAGCGGACCTTTCTGCAATCGGATGAGAACTACAAGAGAATTTATCGCAGCCTGTTAAAGAGCATATCGACCAGCCAGGCATTAGAGGAATTCCTGATAGCGATCCATAAAAAGACCAGGATTCGGCTGCATGTTGATAAAGAAAGGCTGGAATACCTGGTTACGGAAGACAGTTTTATGGACAAGCTAACGCTGACGAAGGATCAGTGGGGATATGTGGAGATTAAAGTCAGTACCGATGCGGACTTTATTCAATTTGAGCAGAAATACATCTGGGGAGATTTCTTTCTGGGGAATACCTATCCGATTTCCTTTCTCCTAGATCCGAAGAAAATGCGGTACGGCAATAATTATGGACATATCTGGATAAAAACGGTGCATCAGATCATTGAAATACCGGTCACCTGCAGGCGTCACAGAGAAACGGAGCGGCAGATCTCTCCGGAGAAAAGAAGCTTACAGGTGCAATCCGCTCTGCAGAGAAATTATCTAAAGTTCCGGCTTAACCAGATCGATCTTGCAAAGTATCTGGAAGAGAGTCATCGGCTGCTGCAGCAACTGCCGGAAACCGCCGACAGCAGAATCAAGGAATTCCTGCAGATTCATCTGGCCATTATCACAGACAGGAATTCCGAGGCGGAACAACTGCTGGGCAGGCTGGCTGCAGGAGCTTCTGAATTAAAGGAGCAGTCGGTGATCTGGTATTGCGCTTACCTTTACCTAAAAGCTCTCCACGAACGGGAGGAGGAGAGTACCCGTAAGGCAGCGGACAGCATCCGCGAATTTTATGAGCATGGATACTATCACTGGCAGATGCTGTGGTTTTTACTGTATATCGACCGGCGGTATGAGGATAATAGGGGCCTTAAGCTGATGGATATGAAAGAGCAGTTTACGGCGGGCAACAGAAGTCCGGTGCTTTATTATGAGGCGGCCTGCATCTATAATGCGGAGCCGTATCTGCTTCGTGAACTGACTGCCTATGAGATACAGGTTCTTAATTTCAGTATTAAAAATAAGCTTGTTACAAAAGAGGTCGCGCAGCAGTATGCTTATCTTGCCAATCGAAAGAAACATTTTCATCCCATTATTTTCCGTGGATTGGTTCTGCTGTATGAGGTATTCCCCATCACGGAGATTCTTACCGTAATCTGCTGTATGCTGATCAAGGGGATCAAAAAAGCCGGCAAATATCACAAATGGTTCCGTTTGGGAGTGGAGGCACAGCTTCCGATTACCGAGCTGTATGAATATTTTATGTATTCCCATGAGGAAAATGCGGAGGAGCAGCTGCCGCAATCGGTTCTGCTGTATTTTATATATAACAGCAGTTTAAGTGACAATAAGAGGGCGTATCTGTATGCCTATGTGATAAAGAACAGGCACAAGAATGAATCCATTTTCCGAACCTATTATAAAAAGATGGAGCTGTTCACTGCAAAGCAGCTGGAGGCGCATAATATTAATCGCAGCCTGGCTGTTTTATACCGGGAGTTTTACGGAAATGGAGCGGTATCGGCGGAGGCGGCCGCCCATCTGCCCTATGTCATCTATCGGCAGGAGTTTATATGCAATAATCCAAGCATAGTAGGCATCGTAGTAACCCATGAGGAGCTGGAGCTGGAGGAAAACATACCATTGACCGACGGAAGAGCTTGGGTCGATATCTTTTCCAAAACGGCTCGGATATTCCCGGTGGATACCTTCGGAAACCGCTATACTGTTTCCATGGATTATACAATACAGCCATTGATGAAGCCGGAGGATTATGAAGAGATCTGTATCAATTACAGCAACCATCCGAAACTGCTGATTCATCTGTTTGACCGGTGCCAAAGGGACCATATTTTCAATGAGAGAGCGACGGCACTCAGAAAGAAGGTCCTTTCCATCGACGGAATCAACCGGCTTTATTATTATGATTGTCTGGAGGCTCTGGTTGATTATTACTATGAATACTATAATGATGAGCTGCTGGAATACTATCTCAGCTTGATTGCAATCAACGAGGTAAGACCGGAGAAGCGGTTAAAGCTATTGGAGTATATGGTAAAACGCTGCTTCTATGAGAAGGTACTGGATGCGCTTGAAATCTTTGGGTATGAAGAGCTTTCGGTCAATCTGCTGGTGAAGTTTTGCTCCGGCTGGCTTAGTGCAAGCGGCGGAGAGAGAAAACAGGAGCTTATGGTGCATTTGTGCTATTATGTGTTCAACCGGAATAAGTATGATGAGGCAATTCTTAAGTATCTAGTCCGGTATTTCTTCGGTCCGACAAAGGAAATGTTTCGTATCTGGAAGGCGGCAAAAGGCTTCGAGGTGGATACCCACATGCTGGAGGAAAGGCTTCTGGTGCAGATGCTGTATACGGAAGGCTATGTACAGGATAGCTTTCTTATCTTCAAAGAATATTATAAAAATGTAACGAACCGTACGCTGGTGAGAGCATTTCTCTCCTTCTATGCATATAAGTATTTAATTCATGACTGGGTAATCAATACGGAGCTCTTTCCGATCATGCGAAGGGAGATCAATTATGAGGAAAATGATTTATGTCTGCTGGCCTGGATAAAGTACCATAGCAACACCCGCAAGTTCTCAGAAAATGATCAAATCTTCCTTGCTTATCAGATTCACCGGCTGGTGAAAAAAGGTATCGTACTTTCTTTTTTTGAACGGTATAAGGGAAGAGTAAAGCTTCCGGATAGTATTTTGAATAAATACTATATCGAATATAAGACCGATCCGAAGAAGCAGGTCTATATTCACTACCGTTTGCTGGATGCGGAGGACAGCGGGGAGTATATTACGGAACGAATGCCCAATGTTTTTATGGGAATCCATGGGAAGGAATTCGTCCTTTTCTATCACGAAGTTCTTCAGTATTATATTACGGAGGAATATGGGGAGGAAGTAACGATTACGGAGAGCATCCAGGTACATAATGAGAAAGAACCATCGGAGGAAGAATCCAGGTATAATCAGATTAATTTAATGCTTCTGGCAAAGGAAATGCATGATGAAGCGACTCTCCTTGATCTTATGGAGCATTATGTGAAGACGGAGTTCCTGGTATCAAAATGTTTTCAGCCGATAGAACATAATACATGATAGGAGTGTTAAAAGCAGATTTATGAATGAACTTCATCAATTTGCACAATTTATACATTGATAAGTAATAGGAAAACAAATTTCA
>ENA-UOOK01004390-UOOK01004390.1-fermentation-metagenome-genome-assembly--contig:-NODE-4390-length-15162-cov-4.188522_pt1 | contig 15162 bp, 10 predicted proteins | sample MGYA00245777_ERZ724023 | MGnify/ENA primary metagenome ERZ724023 (study PRJEB28704, sample SAMN03018312) | fermentation metagenome | biome: anthropogenic terrestrial biome; feature: soil; material...
TATAAAAAACATTTGATGCTTCGCGAGATTGAAAATAAATATCTGGATTTTGTGCAGTACCTCGAGTAACTGGATTTAATGGAGATAATGCTCGAGATCGGAAAGCATTTAGAGCATCTAAGTCAACTAATGATTGTATTGCTTTAGCATCAATTTCTTCAATTTTTTGAATTTCGTGTGAAGTGCGGAATCCATCAAAAAAGTGAACAAATGGAATTCTTGATTTAATCGCTGCAAGATGAGCTAAAGATGCGATATCCATTACTTCTTGCACTGATCCTGTAGCAAGCATAGCACACCCAGTTTGGCGGACTGCCATTACATCTTGATGATCGCCGAAAATTGACAATGCTTGAGCTGCTAAAGCTCTGGCTGATACATGATATACACCCGGAAGTAATTCACCTGCTACTTTATACATATTAGGAATCATTAAAAGTAATCCTTGAGAAGCAGTAAAAGTAGAAGTCAAAGCTCCTGCTTGTAAAGCACCGTGCATAGCTCCTGCAGCTCCAGCTTCTGATTGCATTTCTGTAATAGTAACATTTTCACCAAACATATTTTTAAGTCCATTTGCAGACCATTCGTCAATATATTCTGCCATAGTAGAAGATGGTGTGATAGGATAAATCGCTGCTACTTCGCTAAACATATAAGCAATATGAGCTGCGGCTTGATTGCCATCGCAAGTCAAAAATTTCTTAGCTTTCATAGTTTTATATTATTATATATTATTTTATTAAAAATGAAAAATTATTTAAATACTTTTATTTACTTTGTTTAAAAATTTATAAAAAGTATAATTAAATAAAGACGTAATATAAATTATATTCTTTTACAGTTAATTCTAATAATACTATAATTAAATAATACAAAGAAGACTTTAGCGTCTCCTTTTTTAATTTTAAATATGTGTAGGGCTTTATTAAAAATTAAAGTATATTTCATTTTCGCTGTATGGATAATTTCTCAATAATTGATTATTTACAGAATAATTTTAATACTATTTTAGACCACTTAGGTACTTTTGCATTTGCTATAAGTGGTATTCGATTAGCTTCCTCAAAAAAATTTGATATATTTGGAGCTTTTGTTGTTGGGTTTATTACTGCAATTGGTGGTGGTACAGTTAGAGATTTATTAATAGGAGTTACCCCCTTTTGGATGATAAATTCTTCATATTTGATAGTAACAGGTATTGCACTAATAGCTTATTTGTTTTTTCGCAAATTGATTGAAAGAATGAATATTACTATTTTTATCTTTGATGCTATTGGTTTGGGTCTTTTTACAGTAATTGGAATAGAAAAAAGTTTAGATGCAAATTTCTCATACTGGGTAGCAATTATTATGGGAATGATTACTGGCTCAGTGGGGGGGATAATTCGCGACATTGCAATTAATGAAGTGCCATTAATTTTTAGAAGAGATTTTTATGCTATCGCTTGCATAATAGGAGGAGTAATATATCTAATTTGTGATAAAATAGGATTAACTTCACCGGTTACAAGTAGTATAACTGCAGCTACTGTAATATTGCTTAGAGTAGTTGCTAATAAGTACCATATTCAATTGCCAACAGTGAAAGAATAATAAATATTAACTATAATAATAAAAGCAAAATTATAGCGTTAAATAGTTTATAATTTAATCAATACTATTTGAATAGAAATACTTTTAAATGGAAATAATTAATCAATTATCTTCTCAAATTGGCGACAAGTCAGAGGCTTCGAATAAAATTGTTGCTCAAAAATGTATTCAAACACCAAAATTGTTAGATGATATTGTTATTGGTTTCAATAGCAAAGACAAAAAATTAGTAGGAGATTGCATAGAAGTATTTACAATGGTGTCGGATACTAACCCCGAATTAATAATATCTTATTCTGCAAAAATTATAGATTTACTAAAAAGTAAAGAAACTAGAATTAGATGGGAAGCAACGCATTCTTTAGCTAACATTTCAAGAAAAATTCCTGATACAATATTATCAATTTTACCATTATTTCAAGAATTAATTCAAAATGATAAAAGTATAATAGTAAGGGATTATTCAATTGATGCTATTGCGAATTTAGCAGATGTAAATGAAATATATTCAGAAAAAGCATTTGAATTGCTAAAATATTCATTAGAGCTTTGGGGCGAAAGACACGGCAAACAGGTTTTCCAAGGCTTTTATAATGTACTTAAATTTCATCCAAATTATAAAAATGAAATTGAAACTCTTGCAGAACCATTTATAAATGCTAAAAAAGGAACAGTAGCAAAAGCTGCTAAAAAAGTAATTAAAAGAGCAAATGAAATTAAATAATTTATAAACTATTTTTTTTAAAAAAATAGGAGAACAAAAACAATAATAAAATTAAATCCTTATCTAAATTTTAATGGTGAATACGAAGCAGCATTTAATTTTTATAAAAACATTTTTGGTGGTGAATTCCTGGGTGGTATGTTCAAAATGGGCGATGCTAAAGGAATGGAAATTCCAGAAGCAGCTAAAAATCTTGTGATGCACGTTGCTATTAAAATAGGCAATGACATTTTAATGGGTTCTGATACTATGCCAGGCCAACCTTTTTCCAAAGGCACAAACAACTATATTAGCATTTTCCAGATTCTTGAGAAGAAGCCGACAGATTATTTAATGAGCTTTCAGCAGGCGGAAACCCCGAAATGCCAATGACAGACCAATTTTGGGGTGATTATTTTGGTAGCTTAATTGATAAGTTCGGAATCTGCTGGATGGTTAATTATAACAATGAAAACAAAAGTATGTAATTTTACTTTTGATATTAATTTATACAAAATGGCTAATTTTTTAAGATTAGCCATTTTTTTAATTGAAGTAAAATTAATGGTTAATTACTTTAATGGTTAATTACTTATGCTTAATGAAAGTATCATTATTTAATTCAGCAAATGCAGTTTGTAATTCATCTTGAGTATTCATTACTATAGGACCACCCCAAGCAATAGGTTCGCGAAGTGGTTGCCCAGCTAATAAAACAAAACGAGCTCCGGCATTGCCTGATTTTACGGTAATTGATTCAAAATCATTAATATTTGCAGGATTAGACGGTGCAAAAAGCACAGCACAAGATTTTTCTTCAAAACTTGTTAAATCATCTTCTACTGCTAAACTTCCGTCTAGTAAATATATGAAAAGGGTTTCAGAATTTGGAGTTTGAGAATAAGTCCATGTAGCATTTGGTTCTAAATCAATATCTAAATATTGAACTTTTACATATTTTCCAGTAAAAGCTCCTTTAGTATTATTATATGCTCCGGCTATTACTCTAATATTTGCATTTTCTTCTTTTACAATTGGAACCATTTCTTTTGTAATATCTCCATAGGCAGGCGGTGCCATTTTATCTTTTGCTGGTAAATTTACCCATAATTGACAGCCAAGCATTCTATCAGATGCTTTTGGCATTTCTGTATGGATAATTCCAGACCCAGCAGTCATCCATTGGCATTCCAAATCATTTATTGTGCCTTTATTTCCGAGACTATCTCCATGGTCAATTTCACCTTTAATTAAATATGTAATTGTTTCTATTCCTCGATGAGGGTGCCATGGAAATCCTTTTATATAATCATTAGGATCAAGAGAATCGAATCCATCGAGCATTAAAAATGGATCGAAATCTTTCATTGTCCTTGCTCCAAGTACACGTCTTAAATGCACTCCAGCTCCATCGATTGCTTTATGTCCTCTTACGATTTTGCTTACTATTCTTTGATTCATATTTATTAATTGATTGAATTATTAAAAAATCCTATATTTAATCTATATTCGTATTTGTTAATAAATTATTTCAAATTATTAACAAATATCCTGTATTTATAGTTTTATGATTGTAGGTCTTTTGAAAAATATTGATGATAATGATTATTAATACAATACTACTATTCCAAATATTTTTTAAAAAAAATAAAAAAGTACTATTTCTTATGAAGAATTAGTACTTTATTTAATGAATAAGAAAATTTACAATAATTAACAATAATATTATTTTATAATAATCCATAATTCAGATTTGTCATCGCAAGTTACTTTGTCAATATTATAGCTACCAGCACCACCACCTGAATGATCAGTTGTTTGCAAAGTGTAACTATCAATATATTTACATACTTCACTACCTTTAATAGTAGTTATTGGTGTAATGTCTAATTTTACGTTACTTAAAATGAGTTTGGTAATTGAAGTACTTGAGAGTTTATTTTCATAATATCCTTTCATAGTTCTTTCAAGTATTATTTTTTTTGCCATAGTAGGATTGATTTCTTTGTCAAATTCAATGTTGATCTTTCCTTGTGTCAAAAATTCCAAACCCATTACATCGGTTGTAGTTTCAAAATATCCTTCATATTTGATGCCATTTCCTTTTATTCTGACATCATTGCAAGCAGATCCTATTTCTACAGTTTTATTATCATAACTTCCTTTTAAACCAATTAAAGAAAAAGAAATAATTTTAGAAATTGTTGGTTCTATTTTAAATTTTAAATTATACCCATCTAAGAATTTACCATTATCATCGTAAATAGCAATATATAGAGTTCCTTCAAATTGTTCTTTTCCAATTATACTGGTAAGTGGAATTTCTCCTGTAATATCATTAGTACCCACTGAAATTGTATTATTATCTTCTTCTTCGATAACATATTTGTTAGTTTTATTATTAATAATTTTTACTTTAAAATTAATATTTTTTGGAGTCTTATCAGCGTTATAAACGGGCAATTTAAAAGATAATTTATATACGGAATCTGGAATCATATCGCAAATATTGCTATTTGGAAATGTCCAGTCATAAGAATCTTTATTATTAGCATTATAAATCAATGATATTTTATAATTTTTGGTATTGCTCCCTATCGCAAAATTTAAATCACCTATTTGATTGTTAATAGGTATTCCTATGGTTTGCAATTTTGGATTAGATAATGGTGTTTCAGCTGTCAATATCTGGTATGCTTCTGTAAGTCCTTTTTCTTTCATTAGCCAATCCCAGTCCACCCATTTATACATACTTTCATCACCAAGATTTTGTGGATTATGAATTAATAGTTTAAGTTTAATATTTGTAAGAGAAACCTGTTCGCGTTTATATCCTAAGACCATAATTGCGTGTCGCCCCACACCGGGATATGATAAATTCATAATCGATGGTTTTCTTTCTTTGATGTTTTTCAGTATTGCATCGAGCATATTTGATTTAGAAACGAACGTAGATACACTTGATTTAGTAGTAGAAAATATATTTATAGCACTTGGCAAGTTCTTTTTAAAGTCCCAAAGCCCAATTCCTTCATCAAAAGTACTATGCTCCATATATTTCACTATTTCAATTATTCTATGTTTACTTCTGTATTCGTCATTATCCTTAGGATATGCAGCTGTAATCATTGCAGCACAAGCAGCCCAGCAAGATCCTCCAATTTGTTCATAATACGGTACTTTCATAGTAACTTCTTCATCACCTTCGGATAATTTTTCTCTATCAGCCCAAGAGATTACTAATCTATCATATTTAGAGCTTTGGAACGTATTAGATTTTCCATTAGGAAGAGTACCAAGTTTATCAACATTTAAAGACAACATCCCAGTAGAAGCAGTGTATTCAAATTCTACAATATCAGCGTTTAATTTTTCTTTTGAGTTAGTGGTGGAGTATTTAATTATCGAAATATCTTCTTTTACTAAATTTGATTTTAGGTTGTATTCTAAATTAAATTTAGCATCTGGAGCTACCTGTGAAAAGTCAAGAACAATGTCGTTAGGTGTGTTGAAATAGTTTTCGTTTTTTAGCAATTTAATTGCTATTTTTCCATTTGTAAGGTTTGCGTTGTCAGCGCTTTTTAAGGATATTTTAATTCCATTATCGAAATTAAATATTAGGTCACTTCCACTATAATTTTGGGAAATTTCTTGTGCAACTGTTTCAGGGGTTAGTGGGTCAGTTACTGGAGTAGTTGGATTATTTGTCTTATCACAAGAAATCATAGACATAATAGCTAAAATAATAGCCATTATTAAGTAGTTTGGTTTGTACATCATTCTCTCCGATAAAATAATATTAAAAAAATAGAATACACATCACAAAAATACATAAAAATTTTGTTTTGACAAAACAATTTTTTAAAAATAAAAAAGTAATATTTCTAAATAAGAATTAGTACTTTATTTAATGAATAAGAAAATTTATTATTTACATATCAGCATACTTTACAGAGTAATTTCCTTTATAAATATTTCCAGTATAGCCGTCTATTGCAATTTCATCTCCTGACTTAAATATATATCCATTAATATTGCAAATTCCATCTTTTTCGTTTATTCTCAGTTCAGTACAATTCACGATGCAAGTTTTGTTTAAACGCACTGCTGTAACTGCAGCGTGAGAGGTTACTCCGCCTTTACCAGTGAGTAAGCCCTCGGCTTCAAAAATCATATCAATGTCATCTGGGACAGTGTCGGGTCTAATTAGTACAACAGCTTCATTAGGGTATGATTTTTTAATCGAAAGAATATCTTGGAAATTAAAAGCTACTCTGCCATTTAGAGCATCTCCTCCAGTGCCTATTCCTGAGCCTACGACTTCCATATCAAAAGCATTAGCATCGAATACTAAATGTTGCTCTTGTCTTCTAATTACTTGGTCTCGAGTTTGTAATATATATAAATCTTCAGCTTTTGATGATTCGAATGTAAATTCAATTTCTTGGTGATTAAATCCATATTCTTCGGTCATTTTTACTGCGTATTCATATAATTTATTATAAATTTCTGGGAAATCTTTTTGCAATGACAAACTATCAGGAGCGAAATTCTTTTCTTTTTGAGATTCGCTAATTGGTAATGTATTAATTAAGCCTCCGACTATATCTTCTCCTTGGTTGCAAACAGAAAAATCTCCATATAAATTTACTCCAGCCCTTTTATCATCAGGATTATGAGTAAAGACCACACCAGTCCCGCTATCGCGATGCAGATTCCCTAATACCATTTTCTGCACAGCAACAGCCGTACCCCAATCTTTAGAAATATTCATATTGTCGCGATATACTTTTGCTCTCGGGCTAGACCAAGAATCTAATACTGCAGCTATAGCTTGCCTTAGTTGTAAAAATATATCTTCTTCAAATTTTATATTATGTTGCTTAAGGACATCTTTATATGCCAATGCTACTTCTTTCATTTGCTCAGGTTTGAATAATACTTTTTGCTCTACATTATATTTTTTCTTAAATTCCTGTATTATTTTATCAAATACATCTCTATCAATATCAAATGACATACCCCAGCTTTGAATCAACCTTCTATAAGAATCCCATGAGGTCCAAGCATAATTATCTTGCTTGCTGAGCAATTCTACGATTTCATCATTTAGCCCTACATTTAGAAATGTGCTCATTGCCCCTGGCATTGAAATTGCTGTGCCAGATCTTACAGATAATAAAAGAGGTTTTTCGGGATTTCCGTATTCGAGTCCGGTCATTTCCTCAATTTTTCGTACATTTTCTTTAATTAATTCATCTAATTCTATTCTAATTTGAGCGACAGAAATAACTGCTTTTCTTAATCTAAATACTTCAGTAGTGAAAACAAATCCAGGGGGTACAGGTAATCCATAAGAGTATAATTTTTTCAAGAAATATGCCTTTGCTCCAATAAATATTGGATTATCTAAAGTAGGGTACTCTTTATAGAGAGGAATGATACTCCATTCATGATTATAAGACATTATGTCGTTTATAATATCAGTTGGGTAATTATCATTCATATCCCTTAGAGTTGCAATTGTAATAGAGAGAAAATTATCAATTGTTTGTAATAAATATGCTGATGATAGGACATCTCTGAAAAATTCTTCTGACTTTTTATGTAAAAATTGTAATTTCTCCTTTTCCTGCATTTCCTCAATTTGCGGATAAACTTGTGGAATTATAATTTTTAGCAATGAATCAAACCTGCGGAAGAAGTATTTATTTATTATTTCTTGGATATTAGCATGAATAAATTGTAAGATATTAATATACTGCCCCAAACTAAAGGATTGAGATGTCAAGCTATATTGAAACATTTGTAAATTCGACCGAAATACTTCGTTTTGAATTCCATCTAATTGAATACCAGTGAGGAAATGTGCTAGAATATTATAAATTTTGTGTAATGAATTTGCATTTAAATAATTAAAATTAATATTTGCAATTAATTTATCAATTAAACGAGCTGAAAGTCTTTCTAAACGGAAAGTAATACCCATAGCTTCAAATTTCTTCTCGTGGTATTCTCCATACATTGATGGGATTCCGACAGCAACATGCCTTTTATAGTAAATGTTTTCCCATCCTTCTGTTTTTTCTGGATTAAACACTACTTGATTTAATCGCTCCATAAAGCCAAAGACTATATTAAGAGCTTCATTATGTTTCTTTTCTTTATAAAGATTATCTAGATTATCAACTTCTTCTTCTGTGAAGAAATTACTTCTTTTTAATATTGGAAAAATATTTTGCGTAGAGAATGAATATTTTTCTTTTAAGAAGACTTGTAAGCGGAGGAATAGCTTAATTCTTCGTTTATCAATATCGTTGTCTGTCAAGACTTCATCTAAAGTAGAAGAAATAATTTCTTCTTTTTCATCGACTAAATTTTCCGGTTCGACTCCCAATTTAATGCATAAATGAGTTATAAGTCTGTGGACTCCGGTGTACCAATGATTTTCTAATTCAATATCATCAAAAACATCATCAGGGATAAAACCTTTTAATTTTGATTTTTCTCCATCGAACCAAAAACGCAGAATTTTTTTTGATAAATCTATATGAGTATTATTGCTCTCTGTATGGACTTGTTTTCGCATAAAGTGAATTAATCTATCCTTTCGCATTGATAATTCGTCCATTAGAGTAGATACCTCTCTTAATTCACCTTCAGCGCCAATTTCATTAAAATAAATTGGGAAAATTCTGCATAATTGCTTGACTTGTTTGTAAATTGGTTCAATATTGGAATTAAGTAATTTCGAGACATCTTTTTGGAATAAATCAGTATCAGAGATAAAAATTCCACCGACGCGGAGGTTAACTATAAGCGCATTTAGCAAAGTAAAATATTCAACAGGTGCAGATTTAATTAATTCTAACCAAGTGCGGATATTTTTTACATGATTAATATTTCTATGAATTTGCCAATCGTCACTGAGTGAAATTTCTCCAGGATTGATAAATCCCATTTCAATGATTTTGTTCTCGAGGTTAGTGATTAATTCTACATTTTTAGTTTCAGCAATTACTTTTCCTAAAGTAGCAATACAGTCTAAAATTGTACTTTGGTATTTATGCTTAAGCTCATTAAAAATTAAAAATGACTGGTCAAAAAATTCTATAATTTGTTCTTTATTTAGCTCTACAGTAACGCTTTTAATTAATTTGTTAATATCCCAGAGGAGATGATCTTTTAAATGGCTCATTCCTGGCAAATAAAGCATATAGAACAAGTAATAAATTCGTTCAATAGGGGATTCAAAAATATTAGATTTTACTCTAAAGGAATTAGCAATTTCTTTAAAAGTAGGGAAATTTTCTAAAATTTCTGAGCGTTTATCTATAGTTTCTAATTCTGTAAGTTGATTTTTAAAAACGGTATTAAAGACATCTTTAAGTGCTTGGGAATAATCATTTCTATATAGAATTTTCTTTTGCTCATACCAATTTTCAATATCTGAAGTTTCTATCCAAAATTCTAAATTATACTTGTATGTGGTTTTTGTAAGAATTGTAATTTTATTTTGCAAGTTATTGAATTCTTGCTCAGATAAATCGTTTTGCTTCAAATTTAAGTTAATTTTAAAATTACCACTATTTTCAACGAAAACGAATTTGTTTTCAGGTTCATTAGACCAATTATTAATTGTCGATAAAATATTATTTAATTCTTCGTAAAACTTTTGTGGTTCATTTTCACTAAGCAAATCAAACATTTGCAAGTATGAGCTAAGTAAATTTTCTTTAATGTCGTCATCATTAGATTTTTCGAAAATTTCAATAAAAAAATTGTTTATTACTTTAAGAGCGAATTTATAATTATCAGATTTCATATATAACCACAAATTATCGAGAGCAATCTTTTTGATATTATCTCCCAAATATTTATAATTAGAATAGGGGTGATTATATTCAGTAAGAAATTCTTTAGTAGCATTGTTTATGCCCCAATATGATGAAGATAATGCTAAAAATTCATTTTGCTCATCAGTTATTTCGGTAATTGAGCGAGTCTGATACTTATTTGCTTCTAAAGCTTCAGAATTGAATTCTTCTTTAAGTGTTTTATAATTTGCTTGAGTTTCCATTTATTTGATTATATAATTAATCCGAAAAAAGCACAACAATATAATAATTCTTTAATTAATAACTATAAAGAATTATTATAAAAAATATTTTCAAAAATAATCAATTATTATAAATCTGATATTATAGAATAATTAATTATTTTCAATTAACTCATATCCTATTTCTTTGATTTTATTTCTAATGATATTAATATCAACATTACCTTCGTATTCTGCAATTCCAGTATTATGGTCTACACTTATATTTGATATACCGGGTAATATTTCTAGTGCATTTTTTACATTATTACTGCAATGATTGCAATTCATACCGCTTATTTTTAAATATTTTTTATTGTTCATATTAATAATCGATTTTGGTTGTGTAATGAAGTATTTCTTTAAATATATTCTATATATTGACATAGAGACTAAAATTAGAAATATTATTGCACAAATGATTTCAAAAGTAGATGGAGCAAAAGAACCTGTATGATGGCTGTGAGACATTTGAAGTTTTATATTTATATCAAACACAGCAACAAAATAATCAAGCAAATATCCAAAAGCAATTGATAATAAAATAAGAACAATTAAATAAATTAAAACTAATTTTTTCCCAAGAGTTTTAATTAAAATAGAAATTGTAGCAGCATTAGTAGCAGGACCTGTAAATAAAAATACAAATGCTACGCCTGGGGAAAAACCTTTTAATATTAGACTTACTGCGATAGGGATAGAAGCTGTAGAACAAATGTACATTGGAATCCCAATTGCTATCATTATTAGCATTCCCAATATACCAGAACTTATATATTGATTAGAAAAATAGTCATCAGGAACAAAATAAGTAATCAATGATGCAATAAATAAACCTAGTAAAAATTGAGGAGCAATATCATCAATGAACTCGATGAAGGCATATTTTAATCCAGATTTAATTTTATTAAATATTTGTTTAAATGAGGATTTCTCATTTGAAATATCAATTTTGGTGGATTCATTTTCATTAATCGAGCATTTAATATTTTCAATTTTATTTGATTCATTTTTGTTTTCAGTGATTTGATTATCAATAAATTTTACTTTTTGAATCACTGTACCACCAATTATTCCAGAGAATAAAGCTGAAAGAGGTCTATATATCGCCATAAAAGTACCCATCATTCCATAAGTAGCGATAATAGAATCTACTCCTGTCTGCGGAGTAGAAATTAAAAATGATACTACAGCACCGCGAGAAGCACCGCTTCGAGACATATAAACAGCAGTAGGAACAACTCCACATGAGCATAGAGGTAATGGTACTCCTAATATAGCTGCTTTAATAACTGACCAAATATTATCCTTTCCCAAATATTTGATTATAGTTTCTTTTGTCAAAATTATATAAAGCAATGCTACAAAGAGCATCCCAAACAGCAAATAAAACGACATTTCTATAAATAAATTTATAAAAATCAATATAAATTCATATATTGCATTCATTATTTTTATATTTATCAAAATTAAAATAATTTATTAGAGAAGTAACAATTGTGATATTATTTTTAAAACAACTCTGCGAGAAACGTATATTAATAATAAGTGAAATCATATTATTCTTATTTTTAAATTTGCATGCAGCAGAGGCAAAATTAAACAATCAAGATTCATTAATCGATAATAAAAGTATTTCTAAAACAATCATCGAAGATTTAATAAATGCTGGCGAGGATTATTTGCAAATATTAAATTATTCTATTACTTCTACTTATAAGCATATTGCATACCCGCTTGCTACTATCGATATTGCATTAATTGCAAGCGGTTTAGATGAGAATATTAGAGTTTGCCAATGCAAGAAACAAGATATTTGGTTACTTAAGCAAATGGGTGAGGTCAAAACTGCCATCGCCTTACCATCAGGAATATATTTATCAGGATTAATTTTCAAAGATGAAGAACTTAGAACAACAGGAAGACTCCTTTTTGAATCTCTATTACTATCAAGCACGGTAAATACAGGATTAAAATATATTTTAGGTAGGTCTAGACCATTTATGGAAATGGGTAACTACAATTTTCAATTTTTTGAATTTAGTGACAATTATCAATCTTTTCCATCTGGTCATACTTGTGCTGCTTTTACTATTGCAACCCTGCTCGCTGGAAGAATTGATAATAATTGGGTAGATGCTGGTTTATATTTATTAGCAACTGGTACAGGATTTCATAGAATTTTAGCTGATAAGCATTGGTTTTCTGATGTAATTATTGGAGGTGCAATTGGCATATTCTCTTCAAATCTAGTTCTATCTGCATTTGAGGATAACGAAAAAGAGAAATTAAGAAATAAAGATAAAGAGCAAAATAAATATACTTGGTCTATTCAGCCTCAATTAGGATTTTATGGATCAAGAATCTTATTTACGCTTAAGTGGTAATTAATTTTATAAAATCAAAATATGTAAATAAAATAATATGATTAATCATTTTTATACATTATTTCAAGTAGTGGAAGATCTAAAATTAAAGCTCCAAAATGCAATAATCGTAGAATGCTTTACTCAAGAAAAAGATGAGATAATAATAGTTCTTGACAATGGGGAAGATTTATACAACCTTTGTATTAATCTTTCGGCAAATGATCAAGCAATTTACATAAAAGATAAATTCGCAAGAGCGAGATCAAATAGCTATGATTTATTTAAAGAAATTATAGGTGATACTTTAAGAAATATTGATATTGCAAATAACGATAGAACTGTATTTTTTAGACTAAATTTAAAAACTATAGTTGTTAATTTAGCTTCTGGGTCAGAGCATAATTTTATTATTTTAAATAAAGAACATATTATAGAAAATGCTTTTAACAATTCTAAAATACTTAAATTTCAGAAATTTGAGAAAAAAGAAAATATATTGCCAGAAGCTAAAGTTGAAAATTTCAAGACAATAGGAAAATTACTTTGTAATTCTCGAATACTTTTACCAAAATTAAGCGCAATAGAGCTACTATCAAGATATTCCTTTGATTTCAATCAAGAAATTAAAGATATTTCAAATTTAGAGGAAATAAAATCAGAAGCGATTGATTTAAGAGAAAATTCGCTCAAATCGAAGAAATATTATTTATATCTTTATGAAGAGAATACAGCATTATTATCACTACTTGAGATTACTAATTCAAGCCATAAAAATCTTATTATTTTTGATGATATTCATTCTGCAATTTCTCGCAGAGTAGCTTATAGAAAAAAGTCTGAATATATTAAAGAAAATAAAGCATCAATTTTAAAGAAATTAAGCGTAATAAAAAATAAATTGATTAAAAATATTGAATTATGCAAAAACACAAAAGTTTTAGAAGAAAGAGTAGAGTTATATAAAAATTATGCTGATATTTTGCTTTCATTACCAAATAGTAATAAAAATAATGGAAATGAAATTAAAACAAATGATTGGTACGGCAATGAATTAGTGATTCCTTTGGACAATAAGTTAAACTTAATTGAAAATTCAACTAAATATTATAATAAAATAAAAAAATTAAAATCTGATATAAATAAAAAAAATCTTATGCTTCCAAAATATCAGAAGAAATACATTGAAATAAATAATATTATTAGCGAAATAGAGAATCTAAATTCAATTAAAGAAATTAAAAAATATATGAACTCAAGCAAAACAGACGATAAAAGAATTAATAAAGCAATAAATGAAAACGAATCTACTAAATTCAGGGAATTTAGTTTAGGTGAGGGATATACTCTATTTGTAGGGAGGAATTCACAAAATAACGATGAATTAACAATGAAATTCGCAAAACCAAACGATATTTGGATGCATGCTCGTGGTTCATCAGGTTCTCACACAGTATTGAGAGGTCTAGCTCAGAAGGAAACTAAACCGCCTAAAAATATACTAAATATTGCAGCTGGAATCACTGCATACTATTCAAAACAAAAGAATGCAAAATATGTTCCCGTTGCTTACACATATAAAAAATATGTTCATAAACCAAAAGGGGCAAATCCTGGGGCAGTAACTATGAGTAAAGAAACGGTAATTATGGTAGAACCAAAATTACCGCAAGAAAATGAATAAATTTATAATCAATGAATTTAATATTCACATTTTCATTTTATAATAAAATGAAGTATGTAAGATTATATAATCAATAAAGTTATCTAAATCAATTTTAGTATTTAGATATTCTAATCCATTTTTTTGCATATCTAAAAATTCTAATGTATCAATTAAATCAAACCATTCTTTGCCACAATCATAATTTGGAGCATACTTTAGTCCGTCCAAAGTATAGTAAAAATTCTTTTCTAAAGCAATTATAGATGATTTTTCTATATTATATTTTTCTGCAATAAAGTTATCATCTTGTCTTTCCATTAGCTTAGCTATACCATAAAATTTTCCATTTAAAAAAGTTAGCACATTATTTATAGGTGAACACAATAAGTTTTCATTTAAATTTTCAGCTAAGTTATGTGCAATTTGATCTCGCATAAGAGCTCTTTTCCAATCATTTCCTCCATTTCTTAAAGATAATTTTTCGTAGTTATTTTGGTATTCATCGGGGAAAAATTTATGCTCAAACGTTGGATATTGATAATAATCTTCTGCATAAAGTCGCCAAGATTTTTGAGGATAAGTACGTGAGTTTGAACCTTGTAAACGTAAGCCTATGGCTGAATTATATGGGGAAATATCATTAGCAAAATATTCGAAATTAGCAGGGATTATTTTTTTATAAAGTATTTCTCTTGGGTATGTAAGACCTATTTTAATTACATTAAATGGTCTACTT
>ENA-UOOK01004391-UOOK01004391.1-fermentation-metagenome-genome-assembly--contig:-NODE-4391-length-15161-cov-23.003310_pt1 | contig 15161 bp, 11 predicted proteins | sample MGYA00245777_ERZ724023 | MGnify/ENA primary metagenome ERZ724023 (study PRJEB28704, sample SAMN03018312) | fermentation metagenome | biome: anthropogenic terrestrial biome; feature: soil...
AGGAAATAGTGAAGAATTGACAAAATTCGCATTCTAAATTCTCCGGTAGATGTTTAAATGTTAATATAAATGATCTAAACTGTTTGATTTTAATTGAGAGAGAAGAAAGAGAATGGGTGGAAACTTAAAAGGCTTCCACTTTAAATAGCGTAATTTATGTCGCAAAATATCTATTTTGCGACATAATGTACAAATATCATGGAGTGGGCTCTGTATATACTTAAATTTCAACGCTTAAATATTTTGCGACATTTTTTGTTAATTGATTTATTAATAAGCTTCCTGGATTAATCTTGCTTAATCTGTCACTACTCACAGTTATAATTTAATTGTACAGCATAATCATATTTATAACATTCTTTAACAGTCCGATTTACATTTTGGAAATATTGCTTATAAAAACGAGGCTTTAAATTGCGTTTTAACGAAAGTTATTTTTCTCTTCGACCAATTACACCTTCATTTACATTAATACATTAACTACTGCTTAGATATTTACAAATTTAAAATAATGTTATAGTATTTTTCCGAAAGGTCATCATGGGTAATGATAAATGTTATTTTATCATTACTATCAGCAATTATTCTGTCAAATATGTCATTGGCACTCTCTTTATCTATGTTTGAAGTTATTTCATCTAAAATAAGAACATCCGAATGATTATATAGAGCTCGGGCTATGGCTATTTTTTGTTTTTCTCCGCCTGAAAGATTGCTCCCTCCCTCAAGTATTACAGTATCCATATTTTTATTTTCTAATATTGTGTGCAAAATAGGGTCTTTTAATAAATCGTTTTCAATTTCTAAGGAGTAATTTTTTCCTAAAAACAAATTATCTCTTAAAGTGCCTTTGATTATTGGAACGCTTTGTGACAAATACTCAACACTCGAACGAATGCTTTTATTAGTGATTTTAGCAATATTAATCTCATTTATCTTTATTTTATCTGATTCTCTAAACTTTGGTATTAACTTGAGTAAAGTTGACTTTCCTGCTCCGCTGGAACCCTTTATCCATACTATGCTTCCTTTTTTATAGCTGCCGTTAATGTTCTTAGATAATACCCGATCCTCTATCATAAGAGCATCTATTTGCAAATCAACAGTTTCTATTGATTCTATATCAATAAGCCCATCAGATTCTCTGCTTTGATTTAGTTCTTCTATAAATTTTTTTGAATTAATCATGTCTCTTTTGTTTAAATTGGAATGAGTTAACTGATTAATCTGGCTAAAAAACAAGGGCAAAATTATTGTATACAGGATTAACACCACCGGGCTTTGATTTAATTTTACATAGTCCATTACCAGAAAAACCATAATCAAAACGCTTGTTATATTATTTATTGATTTCAACAGAGCGCTTGAAATCTGGGCATAGATATTAATATCCGCCATAGAACCATAGATTTTTTTTAAGGACGGGTCAAACTGTTCAAATAATCTTTCATAATCAGGTAACTGTTTTAAATAGTCTGTCTGGCTTACTATTGAAAGGATCTCCTGCCATCCTGATGAAGTGCTTTCCTGCATTTTCTTAGAACGTAACATTAATTCTTTGTTAAGAAATTTATAACCAAAGTAATTAATTGGAATAATTGTAATTAAAACAACAGCAATTGTAGGGTTAATAAAAAATACCATTAAAATTAATGAAACCATAATAGCAAGACTTGACCAGATTTTAATAGCATCTTCCGTATAGTAAGAATAGAAACTATTTACGGAAATAGCTATCCTCTCAATTAAATTCATAGGACCTTTTTCATTGATTTCATCATACTTCATATTAAACATACTATTTAGCATCGTAGTACAATTTTTGATATTAAAGTTTTTTGCAAATTTTTCTCTAATACATATGAATACCATTTCTATAGCCGCAGCAATTAATAAAACTACTACCAAACCTATAATTCTTTGATTCGTAAAACCTATGTTATCCCTGCTCCATATTTGTATTAGTACTGGAGATGCTAATGTTGCTAAACTACTTATAATAACTATGCCTATCATTGCTAAAAAAAACTTACGATATTTCACACAATCACATCCTTGTATAGTTAGTTAAATTAAATCAAACATCGCATAAACAATTACATGCCGGGCAATCATTTTCCACCTTCTCAATCATTAAACATAAATTAATTTATTATCCTGACGATTGCCTATATTTTTATTAAGGGAAATTAACATATTCATATTCATATTAATGTAAGAGTTAAAAATTAGTTAGTTAAACTTTTCTTAGCAATATTTTAACATGAAATTATTCGTTATACAACTACAAAATATACCTTGTATTAATTAACTCTTTTGTATATAATATTGTAAAGATTTTGCGACATTTCTATTTTATTGTGCTAAGGAGAAAACTATGTATATTAATTATAATGACCTGTGCCCTGCTCCCATGAGTGATTTTTTGGAATATATGTTATCTGTCAAAGGCAGATCTGATAAGACTGTCAGTGAATACTTTCTTGACCTTAGAACCTTTTACAGATTTCTTGTGATAAGATACAAGCTATCCTCCCAGGTAGATGTATTTGAGGAAATTGATATTAACCTTGTTACTTTGGATACTCTGAAAAAAGTAAATATTATGGATCTTCACTCCTTTATTGCTTTTATAGACAGGGAAAGAAATAATACTAACAGAACCAAGGCTCGAAAAATTGCATGCCTTCGCTCTTTTTTTAAATATTTGTATTCTATTGTAAAGCTAATACCTGTAAATCCTGCGATTGATTTGGAAACCCCTAAAAAGAACAGCCGTCTGCCGGTTGCTTTGACATTAGATGAATCAAAGGGTATGCTCTCCTCTATTGACGGAACAAATAAAGAACGTGATTATGCTATTATCACATTATTTTTGAACTGCGGTTTACGATTATCCGAGCTTATAGGAATAGATATAGATAAAATTAAAGGTGATACTTTGACAGTTGTAGGAAAGGGAAACAAGGAACGAACAATTTATCTTAATGATGTCTGTATTCAGGCAATGGAAGATTATCTTAACGTAAGACCGGAGGCTGAGCCCGGTCATGAAAATGCATTATTTTTAAGCAACAGAAAAACCAGATTTACACAAAGAGGTGTACAGCACATGGTTGATAAATATTTGAATGAAGCAGGTCTGTCTGGTAAGCACTACTCACCGCATAAGCTGCGCCACACTGCTGCCACACTTATGTATCAGTATGGTCATGTGGATATACGAGCCTTGCAGGAAATTCTTGGACACGAAAGTGTTTCTACAACACAAATATATACTCATATTGATAAAAACCAGTTGCGTGATGCCGTTAAACATAACCCATTAAACGAAAATTAAAAAGATGCATAAAATCTGTGCATCTTTTTAAAATATTTATATTAAGTTCAACTACAATTGCATCAGCATAGATGCAATTGTAAAATATACCATCAAGGTTATTGTATCTACTATTGTTGTAATAAGCGGACCCGCCATAATTGCAGGATCCAGTTTTAATCTTTTTGCCAATAATGGCAGAACGCCTCCAATAATTTTCGAAACCATTACTGTTACAATTAAGGTGCAGGATACTGTCAGGGATACTAACACTCCAACTTTATCAAACAGCATGTTTTTTGCAAAGTTTACCGCTGCTAATGTAGTTCCCGCTATTAAGCTTATGCGGAATTCCTTCCACAAAACCTTCCATATGTCTTTTAGTGCTATTTCACCTGTTGCCAGTCCACGTATTATTAAGGTTGATGACTGGCTTCCCGAATTGCCGCCTGTATCCATCAACATTGGTATAAATGCTGTGAGTGCCACAACTGCGCTTAAAACATTTTCAAATTTTGAAATGATGCCGCCTGTAAATGCGCCGCCTATCATTAATATCAACAGCCATGGAATTCTTTGCTTTGCTAAAGTAAGGACGCTTGAGTCTAAATAAGTTTCTTCTGAAGGGGACATTGCGGCCATTCTTTGAAAGTCCTCTGTTGCCTCCTGCTCCATAACATCCATTATATCATCTACCGTTATTATACCTGTCAGACGATTTTCCATATCTACCACAGGCAATGCCAAAAAACCATATTTCTTAAATATACCTGCTACGGTTTCCTGATCATCGTGAGTATTGACATAAATTATGTCTTCGTGCATTATGTCTTTAATAACAATTTCATCATCTGAAACTACCAGAGATCTTAAGGATATAATAGCCTCAAGTTTTCTGTTGTCATCGGTAACATAACATGTGTATACCGTTTCCTTGCTCAAGCCGATATCTTTTATATGCTTAAGGGCTTTCATTACAGTCATTTCTTTTTTTAGCTCCACATATTCAATAGTCATCAAACTGCCTGCAGAATCAGCAGGATACTTCAAAAATTGATTGATTAACTTTCTTTCATCATGTGTAGAGTTAGCTAAAATTTTGTTTACCAGGTTTGCAGGCATTTCTTCTATAAGGTCAATCATGTCATCAAAAAATAATTCATCAAGTATATATTTTAACTCTTTATCAGTTATTGCATTAATAATATCTGCCTGCTGTTCTGATGAAAAATATGAAAAGACTTCAACTGCCATATCCTTAGGCAGCATTCTGAAAATCAATAAAGTAATAGGATGTTCCAAGGGATTCAGTAATTCCGCAATATCTACAGCATTCATTTCAGACAGCTTTTCTTTTAGTTCAATATATCTTTTTCGTTCGATCAAATCCATTAATATTTTTTCATCCATTTTGTTCCCTCCTACAGGGTAATACCCCAAATTTTTTACGGGAACCTTATCTTATAAGAGTAAATGATTATGGTTCCCGTAATATGACTTCTTTATTTTTTTAGTTTCAGGTAAAGGGCCGGAATCCATAATCATCACTCCTAACATTATTTATTCATTTATTCGAATCCATTTAAAATATCAATTCACCCTTTTATATAAATGGCAAATTTCATTATAACACATAGATATCGAATTGGCAAAAAAAATTTCCATATTAAAATATGGAAATTTCAATAAATTACTCAGTTTAGTCAACAGGTAATTTTATTATGTCACCGGGATAAATGGAAGAGTTTTTAATGCTATTTAATTTTGAAATTTCATAAACAGCTTTTCTAATATCTTTTGCTTCCATATTTTTTGATGCTATAGACCAAAGCGTATCCCCTCTCTCTACTCTTATATAGCTAAATTGAGGTATATTTTCGGAATACGCCTTCAAGGTAGCCATTGACGCAAAAACTAAGATACTTATAAACAATACTGACATGGAAATAAATCGCTTAAACTTTTTAATATCGGTAACCTTGTATTTATTTAGTAGAATCATAATGCACCTCGAACATATTTTCTACATTGATTTTAACAGAACTTTTGTTCGCCGTCAATACTTTTTTTATTTTTTTCAAACAAATGTTTGATTTTTTTTATGTTCTATGTTAAAATATAGAAAAACAAAGGGGTGAACCTATGAATTATGAAGGCTTAAGCGATAAGCAAATAAAAATATTACAGTACATAAAAGACGAATTAACATTAAGGGGATATCCCCCATCTATCCGCGAAATCTGCAAAGCTGTGGGTTTAAGTTCTACTTCTTCTGTGCATGCTCATTTAAATACTTTAGAAGAAAAGGGCTATTTAAAAAAGGGAAATAATAAGCGAAGAGCTATTGAACTAATTGATGTTGATGATATATGCTGCAATATGCCAAAAAAAGAAATTGTTAATGTACCGATTATAGGTACTGTTGCTGCGGGCAAACCAATTTTAGCTGTTGAGAATGTAGATGATACACTCCCTCTTTCCATTGATTTTGTGGGAAACAAGGAATCATATGTTTTAAAGGTAAAAGGTGAAAGCATGATTGAAGCCGGAATACTGAATGGCGATTATGTAGTTGTTAACCAGCAAAATACAGCCGATAACGGCGATATAGTAGTTGCACTGATAGATGATGAGGCCACTGTAAAAACCTTTTATAAAGAAAAAGATCATGTTCGTCTTCAACCTGAAAACAGCTCAATGGATCCCATACTTGTTAAGGAGCCGTATATACTGGGAGTTGTGAAAGCTGTTGTAAGAAAATATTGAAAAATAATTTTAAAGTTTACTGTTGATTTAATCGTATAAATTGGTTATAATATACATAAGATAAGAATAGGCAGTCAGCGCTGACTGACCTAAATATGGATTTAAATCAGTATGTAATTACTCTGCGCCAACAGGGTAATTACTTTTTTTGTCCATTTCCATTTATAACTACTGCTATTAATGTTGCAAAAGCAATCATTAATGTTAGCGCTTCAAATATAGACATCAGCCTCACCTCCTATGAAAGAGTTACCTCCTTTCATCAGGATGGTCAGCCATACCCTGTTCTACCTATTCATATATATTTTATAATATTTTCCCATTACTTACAACATTAATTATTAACCATTTTCTTAATTTCTTCAAATTCCATCATCTTTTCAAGTGCCAGCATCACTCCGAGCTTAGCATGGTCATAAAATAGACCTCCCTGTATATAAGCTATATATGGTGCTCTCATGGGAGCATCGGCGCTTAATTCAATTGAGGAACCGGAAACAAAGGCACCTGAGGCCATTATAACCTGGTCTGTATATCCCGGCATTTCCCACGGCACGGGAGACACATGAGCATCCACCGGAGATGCAGCCTGAACCGCCTCGCATATTTTAACTACCATATCCTTATTATTAAATTTAATTGCCTGAATTATGTCACTTCTTTTATCATCTAATGTGGGGGTTATTTCAAAGCCCAGTGAATTAAACACTCCGCCGAATAAAATCGCTCCCTTTAAAGCTTCTGATACTATGTGAGGAGCAAAAAATAATCCCTGCAATGTGTTTCTTGTGCTTCCGTATGTAAGTCCTATTTCTCTTCCTACTCCGGGAGCTGTCAGACGGTTGGCTATTCTGTCAATAATAACCTTCTTACCTGCAACATATCCTCCCGACAGTGCAATTCCACCGCCGGGGTTCTTAATTAAAGAGCCTATTACAACATCCGCACCTATATCTGACGGTTCAATTTCTTCTATGAACTCGCCATAGCAGTTGTCGACCATTATATAAATGTTGGGATAAACCTCTCTGATTTTTTCTATTGCATTTTTTATTTTTTCCAAAGTCAAGGCTGGCCTGAAGCTGTAGCCGGTTGAACGCTGAATCATCAAAAGCTTAGTTTTCATCGTTACTTCCTTTAACGCACTTTCCCAGTCTATATCATTGTTATATAGAGGAATTTCTTTATAGTTTACTCCGGCTTCCTTTAAATTGCCTGGCTCGTTTCCCTCTTGCCCAAGAACTGTAAGCATTGTGTCATAAGGGCGCCCTGATATTGCAATGACTTCATCTCCATAGTTTAACAGAGCTGACAGTGTTAAATATAAAGCATGAGTTCCGGATGCTATTGATGGACGCACCAATGCATCCTCAGTATGAAAAACAGAGGCAAATATTTTTTCTACTTTCTCTCTTCCCGGATCATCATAGCCATAACCGGTATTCCAATAAAAATTAGTGTAATCAAGCTTATGCTCCTGCATGGCGCTTATGACCTTGTATTGATTATACTCTCTGATTTCTTCTATTTTCCCAAAGCTTTTTTCTTTAATTTCAGTTTCAATTTTTTTCACATAATCAAAAACAGTTCTGCTAACGCCAAACTGTTTACATAATATATTTTCTGTCGACATTATTACTCCTCTATAGTTTCATTGTTAAATAGTTTTACCTGCCTGAAAGGCAGTATTGATGTAATTGCATGTTTGTAAACCAACTGCTGACCTTTATCTGTTTCAATGAAAACCACATAGTTGTCAAAGCCGGCTACAGTTCCCGTAAGCTTGTATCCATTATTTAAAAAAACTGTAATGGTTATTTTTTCTCTTCTTACGGTATTTAAGAAAGAATCCTGTAAATTAATGTTATTCATACTTTCCTCCTTATATATGTTTGCTTAAAAAATCATATATTTCATCAACAGTCAAATCAATTTGCTTAATATCCTCTATTTCAAACCATTTCACATTTTCATCTTTCAGGAACCACGTGTATTGCCGTTTAGCAAATCTTCTGGTGTTGCGTTTAAGTATATTTACAGCTTCTTCAAGGGTGGAATTTCCTTCAAGGTAATCGATTATTTCTTTGTATCCAATAGCCTGCATTGAAACAAGATTTTTAGTATATCCTTTATTCAGAAGGCTTTTTACCTCCTCAATCAGACCATCTTCAATCATTTTGTCTACACGTTGATTAATTCTTTCATAAAGAACCTTTCTGTTCATAGAAAGTCCAATTAAAATACATTCATATTTATTGCTTGGTTTTCTAATATCTGTGTTCAGTTCAGAAAATTTAGTCCCTGTTATATCGTATACCTCTAAAGCACGTATAACCCTTTTTATATTTTTTTTGTGAATTTTATCCGCCGACTCAGGGTCGATTTGCTTAAGCCTTTCATATAGTGAATCTTCCCCATTTTCCATAACAAATTGATTATAGTAATCTCTCAGTTTATCATCTGATTTAACCCTTCCAAAATCTAAATCGTAAACAAGAGAATTAACATATAAACCGCTTCCGCCTACTATAATAGGGATTTTTTCGTTACTTAGCATGCTGTCTATAATGTTTTCGGAATCTTCTTTAAAATCAGAAACGGAATAATTTTCATCAGGATCTGCTATATCTATCATATGATGAACTATTCCTTGCTTTTCATTATTTGTAATCTTAGCAGAGCCTATATTCATCTTTTTATAAATTTGAATAGAATCCGCTGAAATTATTTCTGTATTAAGCCTTTTCGCAAGTTCAACAGATACATATGTTTTTCCAACGGCCGTGGGCCCTACAATTACTATTATCTTATTATTCATCTATTAATTCTCTCTAATTTTGTATTCTTTCAAACATTCTTTCAATTTCGTATTTTGTCATCTTTATTATCACCGGTCTTCCGTGAGGGCATGTGAAGGGGTTATCTGTTTTGCCCAGATCATTTAAAAGCGCTTTGACCTCCTGAATATGCAGCTTATCCCCCGCTTTAACCGACTTAACACATGCATTTTTTATTATCTTGTCAATAGACAGGTTTATATCTGTACTGTCACTGTTTTTCAAAGCGTCAAGAATTATATAAAATATATCTCTTATGTTTGAATCCTTGAAAATAACAGGTATGTTATTTATCAGTATAGCATTTATTCCAAAGTTTTCAATAAAAAAACCTAAATTTTCAAATATTTCTTTATTATTTACGGCTGTGTAGTAATCTTCATAGGATAGGCTGATTACCTCGGGCATCAAAAGTTCCTGCTGAACGATTTTTCTTGAATTGTATTGATTTAAAAATCTTTCATAGTTTATCCTTTCGTGCGCAGCATGCTGGTCAAGCATATACATTTCAGTTTTCTCAATATTTTCGCATATTATGTAGGTATCCATCAATATGCCAACAACCGAAAGCTCAGGAAGCTTTCGTCCGTCTTTTTCAACTTCAATAAAACTTTGCTGCTGTGGTTCGTATTCACTTTCCGTAGCTTCACTCTTTAAAGCTTCCTCTTTAGAATGTTCTTTTTCCTCTTCGCATGTTTTATTTATAGCTTCATCAAAAATATTTTCAGGATTCATGTTTAAATTAACTTCCGTAAATTTCAAATTGCTGTATTCATCCTGGTTAATTTCTCTGAAAATATAATCCGCTCTTTGTTCTTCATTATCACTTGTAATTTCAAAGATAGAAGGCTTAACATTTTCTGATTTTGGGCTGTCATGTAATATTGTTTCCTTTTTTACTTCTTTAATAATGCTGTTTGAATGCAGCGTTGAAAAAATTGCACTCTTAATTTCATTAAGCACAGTCTCTTCGTTTTGAAAACGAATTTCGGTCTTGGCAGGGTGCACATTCACATCCACCAATGAGGGGTCTATTTCTACCTTTAAAAAGCATGCGGGATGCTTGTTTTTAGGAAGCAGTGTGTTGTAAGCTGCTTCAATAAAGTAGCTCATCCTTTTATGCTTTATGTATCGTCCGTTTACAAAGACTATCTGAAGCTTTCTGCTGCCTCTGTAATAATTTAAATTCGTTGTAAAGCCCGTAATTTTTAATTTGCTGCTGTCAAATTGAACCTCTAACAGCGAATTATACAAATCCTTTTCGTAAAGACTTGAAATGGTATTTAAGAAATTATTTGTTTTAGGCGTTTTAAATGCAACGTTATTGTTATTAATATATTTAAATGAAATATTCTCCTTGCTGAGCGCAAGAGAAACAACTACTTCATTAATATTGATGCTTTCCGAAGCATCGCTTTTTAAAAATTTCTTTCTTGCGGGAACATTGTAAAATAGTTCTGTGACAGTAATAATTGTACCTACCGGGCATCCCGCCTCTTCCCTTGATACAATATTTCCGCCCTCAATGGTTATTTTTGTGCCAAGCAATGCTTCTTTGGTTCTGGTTATCATTTCCACATGAGCCACAGCAGCAATACTTGCCAAGGCTTCACCTCTAAATCCTAAAGTATGAAGAGAGCTTAAATCATCGGAAGAAAGAATTTTACTTGTACAGTGCCTTTTAAACGCATCTTCCACCTGATTTTTATCAATGCCCTTTCCGTTATCCGTAATGCGGATTAAGCTTTTACCGCCGTTTTTAATTTCAACAATTATTTCATCAGCGCCTGCATCTATGGAATTCTCTACTAACTCCTTAACTATTGACCTGGGATTTTCAATAACCTCGCCTGCAGCTATTTTATTAATTGTCTCATTATCCAACAAATGTATTTTTGTCATAATATACCTTCTTAAATATGGTTAGCCTTAAATGTGTTTAGCCTTTTCTACTAATTCGTTCAGGAGAGCAAATGCTTTTACGGGAGTTATGTTGTTTATATCTATATTTTTAATGTTGTCCGTCAAGTCCTTGTACTCCTTGTTTTTACTTCTTTCCATCGGATCGCCCTGAAACATTGATACCTGGAAATTATCAGTAATCCTGTCTTTTTTCTTTTTGGCAAAGGGTTTGTTTATATCACTTTCATCCAGTTGGTTTAATATTTCCTTTGCCCTTGCAACAACCTCGTCAGGAAGTCCCGCAAGATTGGCAACCTGAATTCCGTAGCTTCTGTCCACGCTTCCTTCAGCTATTTTTCTTAAGAATATTATTTTATCATCGGTTTCTTTTATCAGGATTCTGTAATTTTTAACACTTTTCAGCTTGCTTTCCAGCTCTGAAAGCTCATGGTAGTGAGTGGCAAACAAGGTTTTTGCCTTTATTTTCTTGGTAATGTATTCCACTACGCTCCATGCGATGCTTAACCCATCGTATGTGCTTGTTCCTCGTCCAATTTCATCCAGAATCAGCAGGCTGTTTTCAGTAGCATTGTTGAGTATGTTTGAAACCTCGCTCATTTCAACCATGAATGTGCTCTGACCCTGGGATAAATCATCCGAAGCTCCCACACGGGTAAATATCTTGTCCAATATGCATATTTCAGCCTTTTTAGCAGGAACAAAGCTTCCTATGTGTGCAAGAAGAGCAATTAATGCAACCTGCCTCATATAGGTTGATTTACCTGCCATGTTTGGTCCTGTAATAATAGACATTCTCTGTTCCTTGTTGTCTATGAAGGTGTCGTTAGGAACAAATACTTCGTTTTTCATTATTTTTTCAATAACCGGGTGTCTTCCGTCAGTAATTTTAATATACCCCTTATTATTCATTTCAGGTCTTATATAGTTATTTTTCACAGCAGCTATGGCAAGAGAATTTAAAGCGTCTATTACCGCTATGTTGTATGCTGTTTCCTGTATTCTTACAACCTGCTCCTTTATATGCTGCCTGATTTGAAGAAACAAATCATATTCAAGCTTCATAAGCTGTTCGTCGGCATTCAGGATTTTGGCTTCCATTTCCTTTAACTCGGGAGTAACATATCGTTCGCAGTTTGCCAATGTTTGCTTCCTGATGTAATAATCCGGAACCAGATTCATGTAGGATTTAGTTACCTCTAAATAATATCCAAAAACCTTTGTGTATCCTATTTTCAGATTCTTGATGCCGGTCGCTTGTCTTTCCTTGCTTTGAAGCTCTGAAATCCAGTTTTTTCCGTTGATTGTGATTTCCTTTATTTCATCCAGTTCATTGTTGTAGCCCTGCCTGATAATTCCGCCTTCTTTTACTGAAACAGGAGGCTCGTCCACGATTGATTTGTCAATAAGCTCGTATATATCATTTAAAGTATCAAAGCTTTCATAAATATCAGCAAACATTTTGCATTTCAGATTTGATATTTCTGATTTTAAGTCGGGCAGACTGGAAACAGACTGTTTCAGGGAATTTAAATCCCTGCCGTTGCAGTTTCCGTACACAATTCTGCTTATGAGCCGCTCAATATCATATATAGTCTTTAGATATTCCTTCATGTTGTTGGATACCATAACACTGTTATAGAGCTCTTCAACCGCATCCAGCCTGCTATTTATGAGACCAATGTTTCTTAACGGCTCCTCAATCCATTTTTTTAAGAGACGTCCGCCCATAGCTGTATTCGTGTAGTCCAGAACATTATATAGGGTACCCTGTCCTTTTTTCCCTCTAACTGTCTCTATGAGCTCAAGATTTTTTCTGGTGTTTGAATCCAGATACAGATATTCTCCTACATTGTAGAAATGAAGCTTGTTCAATTGCTCCAGAGAGGTCTTCTGGGTCTTATACAAATAATTGATAAGCATACCCAGTGACATAACCGCATAATTGTTATCAGACAGACCGAAGGAATCCAGAGACACAACGTTGAAATGCTTCAAAATAAGTGATTTATATTCATTGTAACTCAAAATATCTAAACAGCTCATCGTTGAATCAATCGATTCAACACCTGTCAGAGCATTTGATATTATTTCGGAAGGGTTAATTTTAAAGATTTCCTCTTTTAATAAATCAAACCTCTTGTTGCTGTTAATATCAAAATCACTGAGTGAAATACTCTCCGTAACATACAAATCACCGGTTGAAATATCCGCATAGCACATTCCGAAGCCCTTGTCTATATATGTACAGCACAAATAGTTATTGCTTTTTTCTTCAAGCATATTCTGATCAATTATTGTGCCGGGCGTTATAATTCTTACAACATCACGCTTAACAATTCCCTTTGCTTCTGCCGGGTCTTCAAGCTGCTCACATATGGCAACCTTGTAGCCGTTTTCTATGAGTTTTGGAATATAGCTGTCGATTGCATGAAAGGGAACACCGCACATAGGCGCTCTTTCTTCCATACCACAGTCCCGACCGGTCAGTGCAATTTCCAGAACTTTGGAAGCAGTTATTGCATCCTCAAAGAACATTTCGTAAAAGTCACCAAGCCTGTACATGAGTATGCAGTCCGTGTGTTGACTTTTTATACTCATGTACTGTTCCATCATAGGTGTAAATTTTGCCATTTTTACCGCCTTTCTATTGTTCTGTCTCCCCTTCCATGTGGAAGGTCTTAACACTTGTTATTTTAACATTGACAATTTCCCCGATTAAATCTTCACTTCCTTTAAAATGTACCAGTCTGAAGTGCTCAGTTCTCCCCGTCAGGTAGTTCTCACTGGTTTTGCTGACCGATTCAACCAATACGGGATATACTTTTCCTATACATCGGCTGTTTCTTTCCAGAACTATGGGATACAATACATTCAGCAATCTTTCAAATCTTTCGTGCTTGGTTTCGTCAGGTACCTGGTCTTCCATTTCCGCTGCTTTCGTGCCCTCTCTCACTGAATAAAGGAATGTGAATGCCGAATCATACTGTACCTCTTTAACCATATCGATTGTTTCCAGAAAATCCTCTTCGGTTTCACCGGGAAATCCTACAATTATGTCTGTGGTGATTGCAATATCCGGAATTTCCTTCTTTAATTTTTCCACAATGTTTAAATAATGTTCCCTGGTGTAATGGCGGTTCATTCTTTTTAAAACTTTATTGCTTCCTGCCTGGACCGGGAGATGTACATGGTTGCAAACCTTGTCGCATTCCTTGATTGCTTTTATCAAATCATCAGTTAAGTCTTTGGGATGTGAAGTCATGAAGCGTATTCTTTCAATGCCGTCTACTTTATTCAGTTCATACAATAAATCTGAAAAAGTGCATTTATCTTCAAGATTACTTCCGTATGAGTTAACGTTCTGTCCCAACAGGGTTATTTCCTTGCATCCGTCTTCTGCCAGCGTTTTTACCTCATTAATAATTTCATGAGGAAGCCTGCTTTTTTCCCTTCCTCTTACATAAGGTACAACGCAGTAGGTACAGAAATTGTTGCAGCCGTATGTTATGTTTACCAGTGCTTTGTACTTGAACTTTCTTATTTTGGGCATATTTTCATATATTAATTCTGTATTGTCTATAATATCAACGCTTTTTTTACTATTAACCTCCACATCATAAATTAATCCGGGAAGCTCCTGTATGGTGTTTGTACCAAATATTATATCCACAAAAGAAAATGATTTTAAAAGCTTTTGGCGTATTTCTTCCTTTTGCATCATGCAGCCGCACACAGCCACTACCATGTCCGGTCTGTTTCTTTTTAAGCCCTTTACCTCTCCGAGCTTTCCGAAAACCCTGAGTTCGGCATTTTCTCTTATGAGACAGGTGTTGAATATGACTAAATCCGCATTTTTTTCATCATCAGTTTCCTCATAGCCAATGGATGTAAGCATACCGCCTATTTTTTCCGAATCATGCTCGTTCATCTGACAGCCGTAGGTTAAGATGTGATAGGATTTTCTTCTTCCGTTCATAATAAAGTATTGTTCGTTGTTATTCCTTAATTCTATAATTTTATCTCCTGAAAGCTTTGTATCTTCCGTATTTACAACCTCTTTTATTTTTTGGTTCATGTTCCTCCAACTTTCTACTCACTGTAATGTCCTGATTATTATATCATTTTAAGGTTTTTTCTTCAATATAAAAATACAGTTCTAAATTCTGTGTCAGTTTGATACAAACTCCTGACCCCGGACATCCAATACCTTAAGTTCAGACAAGCGTATGGCAACAAATTGGCTTTTGTTTTCCTCTATCATTTCAATTTTTCCCACAGCTTCAACCCAGTCATTCAGCTTGGGAGATTCTCCTTCA
>ENA-UOOK01004394-UOOK01004394.1-fermentation-metagenome-genome-assembly--contig:-NODE-4394-length-15154-cov-3.462746_pt1 | contig 15154 bp, 13 predicted proteins | sample MGYA00245777_ERZ724023 | MGnify/ENA primary metagenome ERZ724023 (study PRJEB28704, sample SAMN03018312) | fermentation metagenome | biome: anthropogenic terrestrial biome; feature: soil; material...
ACCCTGAACCTTCTGATCCGTAGTCAGATACTCTATTCAGTTGAGCTACGGGGCCCACTTTTTATAAGCGATTGCAAAGGTACAGTTTTATTTTCTAAAAACCAAAACTTTTCAAAACTTTTTTTACCTTCAAGCCATCCGTCTGCATGCCTGTTTCATGATGAGAGGATGGGCCTTCAGGCCTTAATCATTTCGACGGAGCGTTTCATGAATTGATCCAAAGCCTTTCCTTTCAGCATGCCATTCTGGAGGAGGGACAGATCGATAAGTTGGTGAACGACAGCATTGCCGGCAGCATAATCATCCAGGATCTTATTCCTTTTCTCACGCTGATCATTGACCGCCTTTTCTGTATTCTTGAGGTCATCTTTTTCCGCCTCCGTAATCTCCTCAGCTTTTTTCTTGCTTTGCTCCTGATGGATGGCAGCCAGACGAGCCTGGCATCCTTTCAGTTCACTCAGGATCGGTTTCAGCGCGGTTGCGTTCTTGCTTTCCTCTTCCTCAATAACCTTCTTGATTACCGGATGGTCACTGTTGATGACCAGGACATAGCTGTCCGGCATCTGGTTATAGAAGCTCATTCCCGGTTGGAAATGGCTCATCGTCTTCATCCGCCGCATATATTCACTTTGCGTGATGACAATGGGCTGGCTTTCTTCGCCGAGAGCTTGTACCTCCACCATGAACTGAGCCTTATCGATTTTCGGCATCTGTGAATGGAACAGTTCTGTCAGATTGTCACTCTGGTCCTTATCCAAATCAGATTTCTTCGGAGCCTCCTTGACAATCAAGCGGTCAATCACATCAGCGTCCACACGACTGAAACGGGATTTTTCGAATTTCTGTTCCAGCATGCTTACCATCGGCACATCCAGTTCTCCATTCATCAGGAGCACGCTGTAACCTTTGTCTTTGGCGGTCTGGATAAATGAATATTGCTCATCTTTGTTGGTAGCATAGAGGTAGATAAGATTGCCATCCTTGTCAGTCTGATTATCCTTGATGAGTGTTTTGTATTCATCAAAAGTGAAATGCTTGCCATCGACATCCTTGAAGAGAGCAAAGTCTTTGGCACGATCATAGAAGTCTTCCCGGGACAACATGCCATAATTGATGAAGATCTTGAGGTCATCCCATTTCTTCTCATAATCTTTGCGGTCGCTCTTGAAGATCTCCTGCAGCCGGTCGGCTACTTTCTTCGTGATATAGATAGAGATTTTTTTCACGTTGGCGTCGCTCTGAAGATAGCTGCGGCTTACATTCAGAGGAATATCCGGAGAATCAATCACACCATGGAGCAGGGTGAGGAAGTCTGGCACGATCCCTTCGACATGGTCGGTGACGAACACCTGATTGCAATAGAGTTGGATCTTATTGCGTTGCAGGTCGATATTGCTCTTGATGCGAGGGAAATAGAGAATTCCGGTGAGGGTAAAGGGAAAGTCTACATTCAGGTGGATCCAGAACAGAGGTTCATCCTCCATGGGATAGAGGGCTTTATAGAATTTCTTATAATCATCATCCTTCAGTGTAGAAGGCTTCTTGGTCCACAACGGCTCTATGTCATTGATAATATTGTCTTCCTCAGTATCCACCTGTTTGCCGTCCTTCCAGGTCGTTTTCTTGCCGAACGCGAGGGGGACAGGCATGAACTTGCAGTATTTGTTGAGGAGCTCGGTGATCTTTTCTTTCTGCAGGAATTCCTTGCAGTCATCACTGATATGCAGGATCACATCAGAACCTCTGTCCGGTTTGTCAGCTTCTGATATTTCAAACGTCGGGCTACCGTCACAACTCCACTTTACAGCTTTGGCTCCTTCCTTATAACTCTTGGTCACGATGTCTACTTTGTCACTGACCATGAAAGAAGAATAGAATCCCAATCCGAAATGTCCGATGATCGCGTTTGCATTATCCTTGTATTTGGTCAGGAAATCATTGACCCCAGAGAAGGCTATTTGATTGATATACTTGTCGATTTCATCCTCTGTCATTCCGATGCCCCGGTCACTGATCGTGATGGTCTTCGCTTTTTCATCCAGTTTTATCCTCACGGTCAGATCTCCAAGTTGACCTTTAAAATCACCCTTTTCTGCAAGTGTTTTCAACTTCTGGGTAGCATCAACGGCATTGGATACCATCTCCCGTAAGAAGATTTCATGATCAGAATATAAGAATTTTTTAATGACGGGGAAGATGTTTTCTGTAGTAACCCCGATATTACCTTTCTTTGCCATATCAATATGATTTTTTGATTATAATTTTCAACTGTATACGTTTTATGGAGACTGACATCCCTTGTTATGGCATCTTATCGCCCTTGGCAGGCGGGTTCACCCTGAGGAATGAAAGACTCATGGGTAGCTCTTGCAAAATATGTGCCAGAAATGATCCGGGGAAGGTAATCGGTCTCAGGACGGGTGAGGAGTGTCATGTCTGTTTATGGTCTGACAATGAAAGTGTGAGCCTACTTCCTGTCAGGATAAAAAAATCAGGTTCTGACTATCAAGCATAGTCAGAACCTGTTCTATAGGAATATGGCTGAACCGTCAGGATTCAACCTATACAGATCCCCCTGTAAAGTCAGTTATTCTTGAAAGCAACGATTCCTGTCAGATTTCTGTCCATATAGAAGGTCTGCTGGAAATGTTTCACTTTCCCATTGTTACGGGTAATCTTGTAGCTGACCGTCATATACATTAAGGTAGAGGTAGGGACCCCATATTGAATGCCATGGCGGAATTCCGGCATTTTACCTGTGATTTCATGCATCTTCTCTATACGGTCTTTCGTGACATGTGTTGTTGAGTCCATATCACTGTAGCGGTCCTCACTGATGTCACTGTACACCAGATTCTTATTCAAGAAATTTCTGACCAGCACTTTACTCTGGTGCTGCTCTCCGCATCCCGTAAAAAGAAGCAGGAACAGCATCAGAATGAAAAAGGACCTTGCTTTCATAAGCATTTTCAAGCATCAAGATTCTTTAAGATGAGAAGCAGGTGATCCCATACCATCTGGACACTTGGGATATAGAGCATTTCATCCGGAGTATGGACATTTTTCAGGGTAGGGCCAAAGCTGACCATATCCAGATCGGGATATTTCTCACTGAAGAGACCACATTCCAGACCTGCGTGGATTCCTCTTACTTTCGGCTCTTTATGGAAAAGAGTCTTATAAGCGTCAACTGCCACTTTTACCAGTTTGCTGTCCGGATTCATTTTCCAGGCAGGGTAGCCGTCAGTTGCTTCCACCTGAGCACCGGCCAACTGGAAGGCAGCCTTGACAGAATTGCAGATATTGTCCAGGTTGCTCATCACGTTGGACCGCTGGCTTGATACGATAACCACCTGTTCATTGTCCGTCTTTACGCTGGCAACATTACTGGAGGTTTCTACCATCCAGGCAAGGGCCTGATCCTGGCACATTGCGAACACGCCGTTGTCGATGGCTTGCAAGGCCCGCACGAGAGGGATGGACACCTTTTGCGGCATCACCGGCTGGACCTTGCCTTTAGTGATGCTCCAGACCATATTGGTGTCTGTGACGTGGAATTCGTCTTCTACTTTTCCCGTAAAGGCTTTCCAGTCTGCCTTCACCTCATCCTCTTTGGCCTTGGGGATCGCAAATAAGATTTTGCCGTCCCTGGGGATCGCATTGTGCATTTTGCCAGAATTGAATTCTGCCAGTAATAACGACATCTTTTCTTGTTCTATATAGAGGAAACGGGTCAGGATCTTAATGGCATTTGCACGTTTTTTCTCAATATCATCGCCAGAATGGCCGCCCTTGAGACCCTTGACGGATGCTTCGAGGAAAGCATAATCCTTAGGGGCAACTTCGCGTTCATACCTGAAAGTTGCAATCGTGCTCCTCCCTCCTGCACAGGATACGAATAATTCACCTTCGTTTTCGGAATCCAGATTGATCAGGTATTTTCCGGTCATGAATCCCGGTTTGATGCCGATGGCCCCGGTGAGCTGTGTCTCCTCATCGCGTGTGAATACACATTCTATCGGACCATGTTCTATATCGTCGCTGTCCAGGATAGCGAGTTCAATAGCATCACCGATACCATCATCGGCACCCAGCGTTGTTCCTTTTGCTTTCAGCCAGTCACCGTCGACATAAGTCTGAATGGTGTCCTTGGAGAAATCAAAGTCAACATCTACCAGTTTGTCGCAGACCATATCCATGTGGCATTGCAGAATGACAGTAGGGTAGTTCTCATAACCCTTTGTAGCCGGCTTACGGATCAGGATGTTTCCTGTTTCATCCTCTTTTGTTTCCAGATGATGATCTTTACCGAATTTTTTCAAATACGCAATCATTTTATCCTCGTGTTTTGACGGACGGGGAATTTTGTTGATTTCAGCAAATTGCTCAAAGACGCGAGCAGGTTTAAGTTCACTCTTATTCATTTTATTTTCTATTATTAAAAAATACTTCTTTTTATCTCTTTTTATTTTGTTAATTACCTCAAAACTATTATCTTTGTCACTGATTTAGCCATGAAGGTATTGCAAAAATAAGGAAAATGATTGAAATATTACTATTCAGCGTGTTAATTATTGCTATTAGTTTCGCCTTGTTAGCGATTAAGCTGATTTTAAGAAAAAACGGAAGGTTTTCATCACCGCATGTTGAAGACAATCCAGCCTTGCGGAAACAGGGTATCCACTGTGTCCTTGAGCAGGACCGGGAAGCCCATGGCATCCGGAAGGCGGTGTCTGAATGAGAAGGGAGACCGGACAACTGTTCCATTTTGAAAAACAATAAGAACTAAAATAAAAGAAATGAAAAAAAACATTTTGGGAACGCTTGCCGTTGTTGCGATTACTGCTCTCGGCATGACGTCTTGTAACAAACAGCAACCTCAGGTAGAACCGGAGTCTGAAACTGCGAAAGCTCCTGCCAATCTCAAGGTTGCCTATGTGGAAGTTGACTCTATCATGACGCAATATGCGTTTGCAAAACAGTATTCCCAACTGCTGCAGAAGAAGAGTATCAACATTCAGAATACCATTAATGCCCGGGGACAACAGTTGCAGGCTGCCGCTGCAAATTTCCAGCAGAAGGTGCAGCAGAATGCCTACACGCGTGAGCAGGCCCAGGCTATCCAGGAAGGTCTTCAGAGACAACAGGCAGACTTGCAAAGTTTGCAGCAGCGTCTGGGAAATGAATTCCAGGCTGAGCAGAGCAAGTATAACAAGGCCTTGCATGACTCCATTTCCCATTATCTGACGATTTACAACAAGGATAAGAAATATTCCATTATCTTCAGCAAGAGTGGTGACAATCTTTTGTATGCCAACAAGGCTTACGACATTACCAATGAGGTCATTGCCGGTCTGAACAAGGCATATAAGGGCAAACTTAACACCACTGCAAAATAGGAGATTCTGAAAGGTGACCAGAGAAGAGCGTTATCGTTATGTCCTCTCTTATTTCAGGAGGACAGAGCCGCAAGTAACGACCCAGTTAATGTTTGGAAGTGCCTTTCAATTGCTGGTGGCTACTCTGCTGAGTGCCCAGTGTACGGACAAACGCATCAATGAGATAACACCGGATTTGTTCCGGCGTTATCCTGATGCCCGTGCTATGTCGCAGGCTTCTCCGGAGGATATATTGACTTATATCCATTCAGTGAGTTATCCGAATTCTAAAGCCCGTCATCTGTCAGAGATGAGCCGTATGCTCGTTTCTGATTTTGGAGGTGAAGTTCCTTCCGGACCGGATCAATTGGTCAAGTTGCCGGGAGTAGGGCGCAAGACTGCTAATGTGCTGCAGGCGGTCTGGTTCGGAAAGGCGGTCATGGCTGTCGACACCCATGTCTATCGGGTGAGCCATCGGATGGGACTGGTCCCGCAGAGCGCAGATACCCCTCGTAAGGTGGAGGATTATCTGACAGCACATATTCCTTCGGCAGATTTGTCTAAGGCTCATCACTGGTTGCTCTTGCATGGACGTTACATCTGCAAAAGTCTGCATCCTCAATGTGATAAGTGTTTCTTTAATCCATATTGCCCTAAACTTCTTGAGGGGAGCAAACTGGAAAAGTAAGGTTCAGCCTTATCGTTCTCAAATCTTGATGTTCTATGCATATTCAGAAGATTAATCATTTTCTTAAAGGCATTTCCGTTCATAATGACCGGGAATGGTTTGCCAGTCATAGAGACGAATTCTTGGCTTGTAAGGATGACTTTGGGGCAGGAGTGGATCAAGCTATTGCCACGATCTCTGAGTTTGACCCGGAAATAGCCCATTTGACGGCAAAGGACTGTATGTATCGCTTTTACCGTGATATTCGTTTTTCCCCTGATAAGTCCCCATATAAAAACCATTTCGGTGGATTTATTTGTGCACATGGGAAGAAATCACTTCGGTGCGGCTATTATCTTCATGTTCAGCCTGGCCATTGCCTTATTTCCCAGGGATGCTATTGGTTGCCGACCAATATCCTGACCTCTGTCAGAAATGAGATCATGGGCAATATAGATACCTGGAGAAGGGCGGTAGAGAATGGAAAATTCATTTCTCTTTTCGGTTATCCTGATGAAGGAAAGACTGACGACAAAGGATCTGTAATCAGCCCCAAAGGATTCGGCCTCAGTCATCTGAAGACTGCCCCTAAAGGATTCCCGAAAGACTATCCCTACATTCAGTATCTGCGGATGAAGGATTTTGCCACTTGGATTCGTGTTGATGATGATTTCTTTAACGGTGACCAGTGGCTTGATACGATAGCTGAAGACTTCAAAGTGGGGAAGCCGATGATGGATTTCCTCAATGAGGTCATTGATGACTATGAGTAACCATCGACGGCTGAGGATAATGGTTTAATGGATGCCGAACATATCCATGACCCTGTTGATAAGGCGGTCTATGGTCGTAGAGTCCGTGACCTGGTTGATCTCCTTATCTATTTTCTTTTCCACTTGCTTTTCTACCTTATTACTGATCCGGGTAGCAATCTGATCAGCAGATTGGCCGTTAGACGGTTGGAAACCATTGTTCACGCTTTCACCCTCACCGGAAGCCTCTTGGTCATCTTGCTGGTTTGCCGCATCATTTTGATCCTGGAGCTGATCCGGACTTTGGCTCTGCACGTCAATTCGTGTCGGATTAACCTTGCTGAGGACCTTCAGAATATCATCCTCATTGATGGTATGTACCTTTCCCAGAATACCGAAACTTACGATATGGTTGCTGCCATCAAGGTGAACCGTTGTTTTTGAAAAGAAAACATAGTTATGATACTGTAATAAAGTGTCCAGTGCAGTATCAAAGAATGTTCCTGTAATCATTTTCGTGATCATGCTGAATCCCTGAGTGAAGAGGTCATCTGTTTCTTCATTCTGGTTATCATTCGAAGCTTTTTCTACAGCCGTAGTGATTTCATTCTTGATGGCGTTTTCATGATCCTGCTTGCTCGGGTTAGTGAAGATGAAAAAGAGCAAGGCGACGATCAAAATGGCTAAAGCAATCAGCCATGGCGTGTGGTTCTTCTTTTTCCCGTTCTTGTCAAGGGTGTTTTCCTGATTGTCCTGTGGAGGGATGGTACCTTCATAGCCGCCCCCTGTGCCGGCCGTTTCAGTGGTATAGTTTCCTGCACCGTTTCGGTCAGCCGCCTCATTCTGGTTTTCTCCGCCCTGCGGAGTGGCATAAGAACCAGGCTGCTGTGTATTTCCCGGAGAATAGGGAGGAGGAGTAGGCTGAGGACTTCCGGTAAGGATATACTTCAGTTGTTCCACCTGCCATGCAGGGGTCCAGTTAGACATGCCTTCTGCCCATACGAGTGTTTCAGAAGTAATATGCTTCTGTGCAAGTTGATCAATTGTAAACGGGCCGGTCTGTTGACCATTTTCGATCATAAAATATTCCATGACGATAAGCTAAATGATGAAAATTGAATTTAATGGGTTGCTTTCCACCAGTCGGTCTTTTCTTTCCCTTTCAAGGCCACACTGTTGATGCTCGGATCAGACGTGGCTATGCCACAATAATTCTTGACAATAATGAAATTGTTTCCATTTCTCAATGCAGTATAGAGGCTGTCAGTATGAGCAGTACTCCGGATGAGTGACAAAAGGGTATCCTGACACGATTTCAGGAGAGAGGCTGCTACCTTGTTGTGGTCAGCATCTTCAAGGTGATCCACGTAATCATAAAAGTCATAATACAAAGGTAAACTGAACCCTCCGACCCCCTGGATGCTGTCACGATAAGACTCAGGGAGGGAATAGCTCTCATTGATCTTTTTCATGATGGCAGCAAGACCATTCATCTTCCTGCAGTCAATAGCTGAAAGTGCGCCGAAAGGATAGGTATAACTCTTGTAGAAGTCGTAAAATGCAGATACAATTGAAGTGTAGGATGGTGCACTGGAGCTCAGGTTATTCCACATTTTTGTATAAGGCATTCCTATATCCATGACCTCGCTGGTGGAAGCGATTAAGAAATAGGCGGCGTTACGCAAGGTGTAAGCGGTTTCAACATTTGCCATATAACAGTCATCGAAGAGAATATATTGGAATTTGATTCCTGCATCAGCGATGCCTTCTGCGAGGGTAGGAATATCGGTGGCGTAGTTCTTCAAGTCTGTGACGCTCCCGAAGAAACGTGTCTTGATTGGACTGTTGGCCTTGTTGTAAGTGAATAACGCACGGCTATTGGGATAATTTGTCCAGTCATCCTTGTAGGTCCATCCTGTCCCGTGACTGCCGATAATCAGGGCGTAGTTTAAAGCGGACGCATTTGCTTTCATGTCGTCAAGGATTTCAGTGATCCCTGAAGCTGAGGTGTAAAAGTTGCCGCTGTAATCCTTGATGTGCTTGTGGGTGAATCCTCCTTGGCTGTAAGTAATCTCATACAACTCAGATTGGGTTGCAGACGTACTGAGAAAGACCAAAACCCTTTTGTTGGTTAACCCTCCTGCATTTTTGATCCCCTTCTCAATGCTGTCCAGATTTTCCTGGAAAATGGAATAGAGCCCATCATCCGAACTTGAACCGGTCCAGGGCATATAGACGAGGAGGGTCTGCTGGTTGACGCCACTGTCGTCACTGTCCGTAATCCCGTCTCCACTACTGCAACTGCCTAAGGCGAAGATCAGAAGGAGACTGAATATGCCTACTATGAAGAAGCGCTTTTCCTTCGCTTTCATACGTTTTTATTTCTTTTTAAGCTCACTTATCGTTTCTTTTAAGGTCTGAATTTTTTCCTCCGCGTCACTCTGTTTCCTGCGCTCACGTGCCACTACAGCCTCGGGAGCATGGGAGACAAAATTCTGGTTGCCGAGTTTGGCCTTCACCCCTTTCAGGAAATTCTCGAAATGCTGCAGTTGTGACTGAGCCTTGGACAACTCTGCGTCCACGTCAATCAGATCACCCACAGGTACGGCAAACTCATTCGTGCCTACCATAAAGCCACTGGCATCAGCAGACTTATCCATGACGGTTTCCATCTTGGAGAGGTTTGCCATCTTCAGGATGACGGCGCTCCATGCATCTGCCTGATGGTGATTGATAGACTGGAGGACAAGCGGTTTCTTAGGAGCAATATTTTTCTGATTACGTACGGTCCTGACCCCACTTACCACCTGTTTGACATCCTCTATCTGATCACACAGTTTTCTCTCATCATCAGTGGGGACGGGTATCTGAAGGATTGAGTCCATAATACTCTCGCCGTCTTTGCGCGGATAGATATGTTGCCATAGTTCTTCTGTGATGAACGGCATGAACGGATGCAGCATTTTCAGCAGGTTCTCGAAAAATCCCAGGGTAGCTTGATAGGTCTTTTTATCAAGAGGCTGACCATATTCTGGTTTGATCATTTCCAGATACCATCCGGAAAATTCATCCCAGAACAAGCGGTATATCGTCATCAGCGCTTCCGAGATGCGATACCCCTTAAACTGTTTGTTCATCTCATCATTTGCAACTTTCAGGCGGGCTTCGAACCACTTTACGGCAACCTGGCAGGCTTCCGAAGGCTCTGTGTCCTTTGTCTGCCATCCTTTTATCAGCCGGAAGGCGTTCCATATCTTATTGTTGAAATTACGCCCTTGCTCACACAGGCTTTCATCGAAGAGAATATCATTGCCTGCAGGAGCACTCAGCATCATTCCCATGCGCACGCCATCAGCGCCATATTTGTCAATCAGCGTGATCGGATCAGGAGAGTTTCCCAGGCTCTTGCTCATCTTTCTCCCCTGTTTATCCCTGACAATACCGGTGAAGTAAACATGCTTGAAAGGATAGGTCCCCTTGTATTCGTAACCGGCCATGATCATCCTGGCCACCCAGAAGAAAATAATATCCGGGCCCGTGACCAGATCATTGGTGGGATAGTAGTATTTTATATCTGGGTTGTCCGGATGGTTAATCCCGTCGAAGACGGAAATGGGCCACAGCCATGAGGAGAACCAGGTATCCAGGCAGTCACTCTCTTGTTCCAGATCACCAGCCCGGACTGCCGGATTCTTTTCCTGAGCCAGTTTTAAGGCTTCCTCTGCATTCTCGGCGACGACAAAGTCCTTATGGCCCTCTACCGTGGTATAGTAGTAGGCCGGGATGCGGTGTCCCCACCACAACTGCCGGCTGATGCACCAGTCCTTGATGTTCTCCAACCAGTGACGGTAGGTATTTTTGTACTTTTTAGGATAGAATTCGATGGTATCATCCATTACCGGCGGCAAGGCTAGAGCGGCAAAATGCTTCATGCTCAGAAACCATTGTGTGCTCAATTTCGGTTCTATAGGTACGTTGGTGCGTTCAGAGAATCCTACTTTATTGTCGTAGTCTTCGACTTGTTCCATCAGTCCTGCCTTTTCCAGATCAATGGCAATCTGTTTCCTGACGACCATCCTGTCCTGTCCTACATATAATCCGGCTGCCTTGGAAATCGTCCCATTGTCGTTGAAAATATCAATGGTCTCCAAGTGGTGTTTCAGGCCCAGCGCGTGGTCGTTGACATCGTGTGCCGGCGTTACCTTCAGGCAGCCTGTGCCGAATTCTATATCTACGTAATCATCTTCAATGACCGGAATGGTCCGGTTGACAAGAGGCACGACGACATGCTTGCCTTTGAGCCACGTGTTTTTCTTGTCCTTGGGATTGATGCACATGGCGGAGTCACCCATTATTGTCTCTGGACGAGTGGTGGCAACGACGGCATAGAATCCCTTGTCATCATGATGGATGACATTCTCTTTGTCTGCACGTTCACAATCTTGCTCGACGACACGGTATTTCAGATAATAGAGTTTGGAATGTTCGTTCTTATAGACTACCTCTTCGTCGGATAATGCGGTCTGGGCTTTCGGGTCCCAATTGACCATGCGTGCTCCCCGATAGATATAGCCTTTCTTATACAGGTCGACAAACACCTTAATCACCCCCTTGCTGCGGCTTTCGTCCATGGTGAAAGCAGTCCGGTCCCAGTCACAGGAGCATCCGAGGCGGCGTAATTGCTTCAGGATGATCCCTCCATGCTCTCGTGTCCATTTCCAGGCTTCATCGAGGAATTGCTCCCGTGTCAGATCGGTCTTCCTGATGCCTTCCTGGGCGAGTTTGTTGACGACCTTAGCTTCAGTAGCGATACTTGCATGGTCTGTTCCGGGTACCCAGCAGGCATTTTTACCTTCCATCCGGGCCCGTCTTACAAGGATGTCCTGTATGGTATTGTTCAGCATGTGCCCCATGTGCAGCACTCCTGTTACATTTGGAGGCGGAATAACGATGGTATAAGGTTCACGTTCGTCAGGGTGAGAACTGAAGAGATGGTGATCTATCCAGTACTGATACCATTTTGATTCTACATTTTGTGGGTCATACTTACTTGCTAATTCCATTTTATATACTGATTTTATTAAATTCTTCCCTTATTTCTGATCTTCCCAATTAGGAGAAATGTAAGGATCCTCTAATCATCAGGATGCACCCTTTCGTTTCCCTATAGAGATATAATGGTGCAAATGTACTAATTTTCTTTTTAATAGTGAAAAAATCAACGGTTTAATCCTTTTGTTTTACGAAAATGTGCGATTGTATGGTTTTCTTATTCTATTTATTTGTACCTTTGCGCAGAATATAGATTGAAAGTTAAGATTCATTAAGTTGAAAAGGGTGCATAGCAGGGAAGAAAAATTAGCGGCCTTCGGGCGGTTGCTGGATGTGCAGCATCGTTTGCGCAAGGAATGTCCGTGGGATCGCAAGCAAACTTTTGAAAGTCTCAGGCCTAACACCATCGAGGAGGTCTTTGAACTTTGTGATGCGGTGATGAAAAAGGATGATCACAATATCATGAAGGAGCTGGGCGATGTGATGGAGCATGTCATCTTCTATTGTCTGATGGGAGATGAAGAGGGGGAATTTGACATCGCTGATGTCTGTAATCAGGAGGCTGACAAACTGATGTTCCGTCATCCGTTCATCAACTGGCTGAAGAATCCTACAGCTTCTTCTCAGGAGCATCCGCAATGGCGGGTAAGTGATCCGATGCTGGAGATCAATGCCCAGGGCCAGGTGGTCTACCGGCATGAGGATACAGGGCATTCTTCTCAGCAGCCTTTATCTCACTCCTCCGCTGCGAATGTCTCGGAGGTCCGTCGTGCTCCGAATAAGTTTCCTCCTTCTACGGCAAATGAGGTGGAGGCTACCTGGGAGCAGATCAAGCAGAAGGAGAAAGATGGCAACAGGACCGTCCTGGGGGGCGTACCTGACGCCTTGCCTTCTCTCATCAAGGCTTATCGGATCCAGGATAAAGCGAGGAACGTAGGATTTGACTGGAAGGATAAGGGTGATGTCTGGGGGAAAGTCCGTGAGGAACTGGACGAATTGGAAACGGAACTCCGCCGGGAAGACTCCTTGCGGTCAACCAGTGAACTGGGGGATTTCTTGTTCTCTGTCATCAATGCCGCCCGACTTTATCATCTCAACCCGGATAATGCCCTGGAACATACCAATCAGAAATTCATCAGGCGTTTCAACTATGTAGAGAAGAAAATAGAAGAGGGGGGTAAAACCTTCAAGGAGGTTACTTTAGAGGATATGGATAAACTTTGGAATGAAGCTAAAAATAAAGAAAGATCATGAAGAAAAATATTCTTTTGATGAGTATTGCACTTATCAGTGTCTTAATCATTGCAGGCTGTAAGAACCATAGGCAGGCACACCATTCTGACTCTGCAAAGACAGAAGATTCTGCTACTGCCGGCGGATCCGATTCTACTATATATGGGGTGTGCGGTGATGGGACTGCAATGCATACCATAGAATTGATTACAGATGCAGGGGATACCATTAATTATCTGATTGATGAGGATGAGACAGAACCCGTGGTCAAAGGTGGACTGTTCGTGGGTGATCGTATGGCTGTCATCGGACACAAGGGGAATGGCGACTGTATAGCAACTAATGTGATCAATCTTACGGCATTGATGGGCAAATGGACAAGTATTGATAAGAACTTTGAAATTCTTGAGGGGGGAACCGTAAAGAATTATGTCAAGGCGGAAACTCATCCTTGGACCTCGTGGAAAATTTATAATGGAAAATTAGTCTTGAGCAGGGATACGTTTACGATAGACAATCTGGGTGCTGACAGCCTCTACCTTGAAAATCATGCGGGCATCTTTGCCTTTAAGCGTCAGAAATAGAGATTGGAACCATTCAGAATACATATCATGGGGTGTGGGTCGGCGATGCCTACGCTGAAACATCACCCTTCTTCCCAGATTATAGAGATCCGGGGTAAACTCTTTATGATAGACTGCGGAGAGGGCACACAAAGTCAGTTGCGTCGTTATAAAATCAGGTTTACGAAAATATCAGCCGTATTCATCTCTCATCTTCATGGAGACCACTGTTTCGGACTGTTGGGGATGATCAGCACTTTCGGGATGGTCGGCAGGACGGCGGACTTGCATATTTACGCACCAGCTTACTATGGCCCTCTATTGAAAAAGGAAATTGACTTTTTCTGTCAGGGGCTGAATTTTCAAATACGTTTCCATCCTGTAGACACTACTCTCCAGAAAATCATCTATGAGGATCATAGTCTGACGGTAGAGACCCTTCCTCTCGTCCATCGTATACCATGCTGTGGTTATCTGTTCCGCGAGAAGCCTACGCTTCCTCATATCCGTCGGGATATGATCGACTGTTACGATGTGCCGGTCTCCCAGATTAATAATATCAAATTAGGTGCTGACTGGACCGCAGAGGATGGGGAGGTGATTCCGAATGCTTGCTTCGTGGAACCTGCTGATCTTCCCCGCTCTTATGCATACTGCAGTGATACAAAATATATGCCTGAGTTGTATAAGAAGGTGAGCGGGGTCAGCCTGCTCTATCATGAATCAACTTATATCCAGGCAGATCAGGAAAGGGCCCGATTATATTATCACAGTACAGCCCGGCAGGCCGCACTGGTGGCCAGGGCCTCAGGTGCAGGGAAATTATTGCTGGGACATTACAGCGCGCGGTATGATGATGAAAAGGTCATGCTCGCTGAAGCCAAAGAGGTGTTCCCAAATAGTTGTCTGACCCATGAAGGTGACTCTTTCGATATTAACAATCCTTAACAGGTCCAGATTCTGCTGTGAAGAAGGGAATAGAGTGCTGTTATATCTTTATACAAGAATTTAATCAGAGTGAAAAGGAGTGAATGAGTCGAATGGGGAGAGTATCTATCTTGATCTTGCCGGAAAGGTGTTCTATCTTTATGAGAGGTGAGACCGTTCGTCAAATGATTGTCAAATTCTATCAATTTTGAAATTATTAAAGTTTATTGGACCCTTGTTGTGTGTGTTTTGTAGTCTTTCTGCATGCGAAAATAAGGCAGCTAATCCGAACACACGAATATCTCTTGATTCCTTTTCCGGGCTGAGATCAAATACTTTTGCCCTGAATTCTTTCCGTATCCGGTCTGAAATAGACAGTTGTATGGCATACGATAAGGATTCCCTGACTACGGATTATTGGATACGTCATTATTATCAGAACAAGGGGACTTTTATATGGATTGACCGCCACGGGGTAGACGCACGTGCTGACACCCTTCTTTCCTGGCTGAAAACGGTCAGGGGAATGGGCTTTTCCCCACGCCAGTTCCGCGTCCGCCAGATCGAGCGGGACTTATACAG
>ENA-UOOK01004395-UOOK01004395.1-fermentation-metagenome-genome-assembly--contig:-NODE-4395-length-15151-cov-5.301537_pt1 | contig 15151 bp, 11 predicted proteins | sample MGYA00245777_ERZ724023 | MGnify/ENA primary metagenome ERZ724023 (study PRJEB28704, sample SAMN03018312) | fermentation metagenome | biome: anthropogenic terrestrial biome; feature: soil; material...
GGAATCAACCTAAATCTTGATAATTATCTGCACAACATTATGCGCGTTTCCGATTCCGTGTATTATCGTGTAATCAAAAGCGCAAATTTGGATACTGCTTCCGATATGGAGACCGTCAATAAAGACATGACGCTTTTCTACAACACTTACAGCGATCTTCTAGTCTCAGTCTCTCTTTTTTCAGACGACGGTACCGTTCTCTCCTCCGAACCGCTGCAGCAGTTAAAGAGCAGCGTCAACGTGAAAGATCAGGACTGGTTTCAAAGCGCTAAGGAAAAAATTGAAAATGTACATTTTTCGGCGCCGCATGTGCAGAATCTTTTTGTGGATTCCAATAATCCTTATCGATGGGTCGTCTCTCTTAGCCGCTCGGTAGAATTGACCCGCAGCGGTTCTATCTATCACGGCGTCCTTTTGGTCGATATGAACTTCAGCGGAATTGAACAGATCTGCAAAAATGCAGATTTAGGAGAATCTGGCTATATTTATTTAATCAGCAACGACGGCGAGATTATCTACCACCCCCGCCAGCAATTGATTTATTCCAATCTGATTCACGAAAACAATCTGGCCGCTGCGGCTTACAGTGATGGAAACCATACAGAAATCTTTGAAAATGAAGAGCGCATGATCTCGGTAAAAACGGTTGGTTATACCGGCTGGAAAATTGTCGGCGTCGTTCCAATAAAAGATATCACCGCCAATTATACGGAGCTGCAAACTTATATCTGGTTCTTCGCATTCTTTACAATTTTCCTTCTGGCTTCTGCAAACTTGTTTTTATCCTCCAGAATTGCAAACCCGATTAAAGAATTGGAGCAATCCGTTCGGGAATTGGAAAAGGGAAATCTTTCGGCACCGATTTTTATTGGAGGCTCCTACGAAGTACGCCACCTAGGTTCCGCGCTTCGTTCCATGGCGGAACAGATGCGAAGACTGATGGATGACATCGTTGCGGAACAGGAAAGTAAGCGTAAAAGTGAAATGGACGCGCTGCAGGCACAGATCAATCCGCATTTTCTTTATAACACCCTAGATTCCATTGTCTGGATGATTGAAAACGAGCATTACGACGGTGCGATTGAAATGGTCACCGCACTCGCCAAACTGTTCCGCATTAGCCTCTCCAAAGGAAAAACAGTGATTCCGGTAAAGGATGAACTGGAGCATGTTCGTAACTATTTGACCATTCAAAAAACGCGCTACAAAAATAAATTTATCTATACGATGGAGGCAGAGCCCGAAGTCCTTTCCTGTGCAACTATTAAACTGATCGTTCAGCCTCTTGTGGAAAATGCGATCTATCATGGCATGGAATTTATGGACGGCGATGGTGAAATTCATATCCGGGCTTACCGAAAAGAAAAAGACCTCTTTATTGATGTTGCGGACAACGGACCAGGTATGCCCCCGGAACAGGCACAGTCACTTCTTCTGGAAAGTCCTCAAAAACCAAAGACCGGGAGTGGTTCCGGTGTTGGCTTAAAAAACGTCAATGAGCGGATTCAGCTCTATTTTGGAAAAGAGTACGGCTTAAAGATTCTCAGCCAGCCGGACGAAGGGACACTTGCAAGAATTCATCTTCCCATTAAAACTATCGCCGAAGTGACCGGAGAAGGGGGCAATCCCGTTTGAAGAAGCATCGCAGTCTGATCATTTTTTCAGTGATTCTCATCTTTTTTCTGATTTTCTTGGCCATTATTTCCCAAGGCATCACTTTTTCTCAGACCCAACCGCAGATTCGAAAAATCTCCTTTCTTGCAGGCGGAAAAAAAGGAGAAACTTGGTCCAAAATGGAACAGGGGATTACGCAGGCGGCATCTGATTATAAAGTAGAACTCACCCCGGTTTATCTTTCCAAAGAAAATGATGCACAGGAACAAATTCAAATGCTGGAACGTGAAGTCGAAAACGGTGCAGATGCCATTGTGATCGCCCCCGTTAATTCGGAAGATCTGGAAGAACCAATTCGAAAAGCTTCCCGTTCGATCCCCGTCATCACGATTGATTCCGAGATTGCGGGCGCTGACGATATCCCTTATATCCGCTGTGACAATATTGCCTTAGGAGAAACATTATCCGAGCAAATGCTGAACGATCCGGCGAAAACTGGAAAACCGATTGCACTTGTAAACCGCAGCCTTTCCAGAACCAGTTGCGCCCAACGTTATCAGGGAGCTAAATCAAAATTACAGGAAGAAAACGTTTCCTTTGTGGAATGGCCTCTCCCCGAAGATTCTACCGAAGCTTATAGTCAGCTGCTTACTCTTTTGCGCGGGTCGTCTGTGAGCAAAGTTGCTGCGTTTGACAGTGATACATCCGAACTTGTCGCCAAAGCAGAACAAGAGCTATCCCCTTCGGGCGTTACCTCTGTACAAATTTTCGGCGTCGGTTCCACCCGCCAGGTAGTCTCTTATCTGGAAGATCATGTTATTTCTGCTCTGAGCGTTCAAAATGAATTTAATATTGGCTATCTGGGCCTACAGAAAGCTGTAAATATTCTAAATGGACAATCTTTGCAGAACACCGTCATTGACTATTCCATTGTAACCGGAGAAGATCTCTATACAAAAGAGAATCAACGTCTGCTCTTCCCATTCTCCCAATAATTTATAAATAATCCTGGTAAAAAGGAGGCTTCTACTATGAGATTCTGGAAACGTACCATTCCTTTGCTGATCGTGACAGGACTTTTTCTTTCTATCTGCGGCTGTTCGGGCAATAAAAAATCATCTCAGTCCATCGAAACAATCCGAATCGGCATCGCTGCTTATCGTATGGATGACGCTTTTATTTCCTCACTCTGTGATAACATGGAACAGTATGCTAAGAAACAGGAGTCTCTGTTGGGAAAGAAAATTATTCTTACCATCGCGGATGGCAAAGACAATCAGTCCATTCAAAACGATCAAGTTGATAATTTCATCAACCAGGCCTACGATGTGATCTGTGTAAATGAAGTAGACCGCACGGTCTCGGCAGTCATTATTGATAAAGCCCAGCGTGCCAACATTCCGATTATCTTTTTTAACCGTGAACCAGTTCAAGCAGATCTGCAAATGTGGAATAAAGCCTATTATGTAGGCACCGATGCTAAGCAGTCCGGTATGCTGCAGGGACAAATGGTTCTGGATGCCCTTAAAAGAAATCCTTCCATTGACAAAAATGGCGACGGAAAGCTGCAGTACGTTATGCTGGAAGGAGAGCCTGTTCATCAGGATTCCGTTTTGAGAACCGAGTATTCTGTAAAATCCATTACAGACGGCGGCGTTGCCATGGAAAAGCTCGCAAATGCTTCTGCAAACTGGCAGCGCAATCAGGCTTCTTCCAAGATGCAGCAATGGTTGGACAGCGGCTTAGGCAATCAGATTGAAGTGGTGATCTCCAATAATGACGATATGGCGCTGGGCTCAATTGAGGCACTCAAGAAGAAAAATCTTCTGTATGCAAACGGCGGTCCCTTAGTGGTCGGGATTGATGCAATCGAACCGGCTTTGGATGCAATTCGGGATGGATCTCTTTACGGAACCATTAAAAATGACGCCGACGCACAAGCTGAAACCATTGTCGGAATGGCTTGTATCCTTTCAGCCGACGGCGATCCTTCTCAGTCTTATCCGGTTACAGATGGCCAGTATGTGCGTCTTCCCCATTCCATTATAACCGCTCAAAATTTAGAATCTAATACGCCATCTTCCTCAGTTGGTTGAACTTGTAAAAATCATTCAAGTATGATAAAATAAGATAATATAAAAATTTTATAACAAGGTGGGAGTACAGATGAAAATTCAGGAATCCGGAGAAAACTATCTGGAAACCATTCTGATCCTTCAGGAGCGTACCGGAAATGTTCACTCTGTCGATATTGCACGAGAGATGAATTTTTCGAAGCCAAGTGTCTGCAGAGCGGTTTCAGTTCTTCGAAAAGCGGGACACTTGACAATGGCAGAAGACGGACAAATTACCCTGACCAGCTCCGGTGAAAAAATTGCAGATAATATTTATGCGCGGCATCGTTTTTTAACAAATTTTTTGATCTCCATCGATGTAACTCCCGATGTTGCTGCAGCCGATGCTTGCCGAATTGAACATGATATCAGTGAAGAAACCTTTGCGCGTCTGCGGGAGCATTTTTCGCAAAAATAAAAGGTCGCTAAATTTTTGCATATTTCTTTTTAACATCACAAATCCCCCAATCGTAGAAAAATAAAACTACGGTTGGGGGATTTGTTTATTTTCTTTTACAGCATCGAAGAAAGTACGGAAGCCTTTGTTACAATTCCCAAAAGTCTGCCATCCTCTCCTAAAACGGCAAGCGGATATTTCGCCTTAGCTGCTACCGGCATAATATCGCTAATTAAAGTATCCGGTGTTGTCGTTTCCACATCATGAAGCTGTACCTCTGCAAGAGAAAGACTCTCTCGGATGCTTCTGACTGCACCCTCGATATTAACAATTCCCTGCAATTTAATTTCATGATCAACCACATATGCAGTAGAAGTTCCGTTTCTTTTCATTTCCTGAATTGCAAACTGCGGGCTGTCCTTCAGCCGCACAACGCAGGAGGGAGTTATCATGATATGCTTTACCGTAAGGACTTTTGTCTTATCGGCGCTGCCGATAAATTGGCGTACATAGTCATCTGCCGGATGAGCACTCATTTCCTCCGGTGTTCCAATCTGAATCAACCGGCCATCGCGCATAATCGCGATCTGATCCCCAAGTTTAAACGCTTCATTGATATCGTGCGTAATAAAAATGACCGTCTTTTTGAGTTTGCGCTGAATCGATAAAAGCTCAAACTGCATATCTTTTCGAACCAATGGGTCCAAAGCAGAAAATGGTTCGTCCATTAAAAGGACTTCCGGATCATTCGCTAGCGCACGGGCAATTCCAACACGCTGTTTCATGCCGCCCGAAAGATCATTAATAGAGGAATGCTCCAGCCCTTTTAATCCGACCATCTCGATCATTTCGGCGGCCTTTTGTTCTCTCTCTATCCGAGGGACCCCTTTCACTTCCAATCCATAGGCAACGTTTCCCATCACATCTCGGTGTGACATCAACCCAAAATTTTGAAACACCATTGAAATTTTATCCCGACGATAACGAAGCAAATCATTTTTCCCAAACTGATCAATTTTACTGTCTTCAAAAATCACTTCACCGGAAGTAGGCTTATGAAGCATATTGAGCGTTCTGACCAGTGTAGATTTTCCGGACCCGGACAGGCCGATAATGACAAAAATGCTGTTTTTCTTGACCGAAAAGCTAACGTCCCACAAAGCCAGCGTCACGCCAGTTTTTTCAAAGATTTCATCTTTTCCGACGCCGGCTTCCGCCATTTTGGCAGCTTCCTGCTTATTCGCTCCATAGAGTTTTGTCAGATGGCTAACCCTAAGCATGTTTTCTTGGTTTGGAGATTCTTCCATATGGTTTTCCAAAAGCTCTAAATTATTGTCTGCCATCTGTTTTTTCCTCCCCTTTCTTGAGCATTCCCTGCGTCATACGATCCATCAAGATTGCAATGATAACGACCGCACTGCCTGCCAGCAAGCCACGTCCAATCTCAATCCGGTTGACACTGATCAAAACTTCCATTCCGAGTCCGGAAGCCCCGATCATAGAACAGGTAACCACCATAGACATTGCCATCATAAGTGTCTGATTGACACCGGTTAAAATAGTTGGCATTGCCTGTGGAATCTGCACTTTCCACAAAGTCTGCATACGGGTAGAACCAAACGATTTTGCCGCCTCTACCACTTCGGGATCAACCTGCCGGATTCCATGGCTAGTAAGCCTAATGACCGGCACAATGGCATAAACCAAGGTTGCGATAACTGCCGGCGCTTTTCCCAAACCAAAGAACAGTACCGCCGGAATCAAATAAACAAAAACCGGCATGGTCTGCATTGTATCTAGAATTGGTCGAACAATTCGATTGGCACGGTCGCTGCCCGAAATTAAAACGCCAATAGGCAGCCCCAGCAAAAGCGAAATCAGGACAGAAGCAATTACAATCGAAAGCGTCTCATACATCATATCCCACAATCCGATCATACCAATCGCCGAGAGCAAGACCGCATATAAAACACCGGTACGAATTTTATGGTTTATTTTCCAGCCGGCAACAAACACCAAGGCCAGCATCAGCCACCATGGAATAATCGAAAGAATTCCGGAAATGGCAGAAATCAAGCCGTTAATTCCGTTCTTCTGTGCATTAAAGAAAGCAGAACTCGATGACGCAAATGACTTGACTGAAGTGTCAAAAGAGTTGACGTCGATCGGAAGCTGAAATGGAAATTCTAAGAAATAATTTTTCTTTTTCTCTGTCAGTCCCAACGAAGCCTTTACCGCTTCCGCTTTGTCGGGATCCTGTACCCATTGGTCGATCAAATCCTGATGCTCCGTTAAAAACCATTTAGCAGTATCGGTATAGCTGACGCCAGGGTTGTCCTGCATATGAGCAAGCGCCTCGTTAATCAGTGCGCTTGAAGTACGGTAACGTTTTAAAAAGGAACAGTAGTCTGCATTGTTTGGATTATTTGCAAACGAATTGCTTGTAGCAATCGTTACATCAACGGATGGGCAGGCGGTACGTCCCTCTTTATAGCTCGCAGCATCTGTATAGGGAACGTCCTCCAAGAGCACCATATCAAGCTTTCCCAAAAGCCATGTGGGACTCCAATAATAGCCGACAATAGGCTCTCCCTTCTGGTAAGCAGAAGTAAATGCTGCCGAAAGCGCCGAATCCGAACCGGGCTGAAAATAATTATACATAGAGTCAAGTCCATTAAATGAAACCTTTTTCTTCATGATCTCATTTACTTCCCACCCGGGAATTGCCCCATAAATTCTGCCCTTAGAAGGATCTTCGGGGTCTTTAAAAAGGCTCGCATACTTCTTGAGGTCCTGGACCGTTTTTAAATCCGGCGCCATAGGTTCAATCCCGCGCGAGGCGTCGCCCTCGATCACATAGCGCGGCACATAGAACCCCTGAATATTATCATCAAAATTTGTTCCCATCTCCTGCAGGAGACCGGCTTTTAAATCAATCGCATAGCTTTGAATATTATCGGTCCACTCTTCCATGTTCACATCAATCTCACCTTTTGTGAGTGCTTCATGCATAATCGGTGTAGAACCGGAAGTTTCCGACCATGTATATCCATACCCGGACTGCGCAATCAAACCCGCGACCGCATTGTTAAAACGGACACTGTCCCAGCCAACATCTGCAAATTTAATTTCTCCCTTGCTGCTGGAGGAATTGCCGCATCCAGTAAATTGCGCACAAATCCCCACTGCCAAAATAGCAGTCAACAGTACCGACAGCACTCTTTTCATCTTTTCTCCTCCTTTTAAAAAAAAATTAAATAATACTTTTTTATTATATCATAAAATTTTGTCTTAATATTGTTTTCTATTTTTTATTTAAAAATTGTTCAAAATTAGAATTTTTAAAACAATCTTGTACCTTTTTGAGAAGACGCGTATAATCAGTTTATCGAAAGGAAGAGGTAAAGAAATGGAAATTGAGCGAAAATTTTTAATGGAACAAAAGCCTCAGGGACTTCCGATTTTGGAACAAGCAGTTGTTTATCAGGGCTATCTCTGCACAAAGCCGACTGTGCGCATTCGAAAAAAACAAGTTGCGAATAACGCCCCTACCTTTCGGCTTTGCATTAAAGGCAAGGGCACTTTGTGCCGCACCGAAGTGGAAACTGATCTTACGGAACAGCAGTTCACCGAGCTTTGTGGACTCCTTTCGCGCGAGATGGTAAGAAAGGATCACACCGTCTATGCGCTGCCTGATGGGAAAAAGCTGGAATATAGCGTGGTCGATTTTGGAAAGCCAACTTCTTTCTGCTACGCAGAAGTAGAATTTTCTTCAAAAGAGGATGCAAACGCATTTATTCCGCCTGAATTTTTAGGACGAGAGGTCACCGAAGTTCCCGGATTTACCATGTCGGACTATTGGGAAAAGACTTCAAAATTATCTGACAAAGACTAAAAAATAAAAAAGCGTGTGCCAAAATTGACACACGCTTTTCTCAGGCTTTTTTATTTTTCATGATTAAAAATCCATTTTGTTCATCGCAAGGCCGGTAATCAGTTTCGGATAAAAATAAGTGGATTTTTGGGGCATTTTTTCTCCGACAGCCGCTATGTCACGAATCTCCGTTACACGGGTAGGATTCATCAAAAATGCACACTGACTCTTTTTCTGCCGCACGCTTTCGAGCGCTTCGTCCAGGTCACGGGTATAAGACAGATTGATCTGCTTTGCCATATTTTCTTTGTCGATTCCAAGATACTTTTCAAGGATCATCGTATGGAGCACTGCAACATCAAGTTCCTGACTTACCTTGGATTTTCCCGGCAGATAAGTCTTCATCACGGCAGGGTCCTTTAAGACAAGCAGATTCCAACTTTCGCCGCCGCAGTAACAAGCAAACGCTTTTTCGCCCTTTTGATAGCATTCATTCAACGTTGGCTGAATCTTGTCGGTCCCCTCATAAGAGGTCACCCGAAATTCCTGCTCACAGTCCTTTAGGAGCTTTTTTTCATCAAAATTCGGAAGGTCATGGATCAAACGATGGGTCGGGAAAACAACCAGCCCTTCATTCTCCATATCTACCAGCATCATCATGCAATAATCCGGTTCCGGTGAAATTACGCCCTGCTCCCGGCACCAGTTGCGGAAATTGAGCGCTGTCTCATAGCGATGATGACCATCTGCAATATAAAGTTTTCTCATGGAAAAATCATCGCAGATTGCCTCGATCGCCACCGGGTCATTCACAATCCACATCCGGTGCGTCACGTTTCCATCAGAAAATTCATACCGCGGCGTATCCTTAGAAAGCGCATCGATTCTAGCTTTTGTCTTATGCTGTTCATCCATATAAAGCGAATAAATTTGGCTAAAATTACAGTGGGTTGCTTTCATTAGATGGAAGCGATCCTCTTTTGCCTTGCTGAGCGTCTCCTCATGCGGCAAAATAACGCCTTTATCAAATTCAATCAGTTTAACCCGACAGATCAGGCCCTTAATTTTCTTTGTTTCGCCGTAAGCTTTAAATTCTTCCTCATAAATATAAATTCCCGGCTGAGTATCCTCGCGGAGAATGCCGTCTTTGAGCCAGGTATCAAGCGTGCGTCCGGCCTCTCCATAAGGATCTTCGCCTTTGGGCAATTCCAGACGAATCACATTTTTCGGATTTTCGTCAAGATAGGCTTTTCGCTGCTCTTCACTGATGATATCATAAGGTGGACAGGTTAATTCCGCAATTTTTCCTGCCTTATCTGTATAGCGAAGTGCTCGAAATGGTTTGATGATTGCCATACACTGTAACCCTCCTACTGTTTTTGAACTTTTATTTTATATACTCTATTTTAAACGGTGGCACTGTTTCCGTCAAGCAAAACCCAACTTTAGGAGTCACGGAATCTTCACGTAATGTTCAGATAGTATTTTTATAATAGAAATTAATCTGTGTCCGAAACTTTTATAAAGCTTCCCCACATCAAAAAGGAGTGAATTCCAGATTGATTAACGTCAGTCACCTTTCCAAACGATACGGCCTTTTTACGGCCCTCGACGATATCACCTTTTCAGTGGAAGGCAGCGGTGTCGTCGGCTTTTTAGGTCCAAATGGTGCGGGAAAATCCACCACCATGAATATTTTGACCGGATACCTTTCTGCAACTGACGGAACGGTTCTTATCGGCGGTCACAATATTTTGGATGAACCCAACCAGGCAAAATCGCTGATTGGATATCTGCCGGAAATGCCCCCGCTCTATATGGATATGACCGTGCGCGAATATCTCAGCTTTATCTTTGATCTCAAAAAGATTCGCATGCCAAAAGAAGAACATATTGAAAAAATCTGCAAAGAATCGGGTATCTCGGATGTCTCCTCCCGGCTGATTGCCAACCTCTCCAAAGGATACCGTCAGCGGGTAGGGCTCGCACAGGCGCTGCTTGGTGACCCTCCGCTCTTAATTCTGGACGAACCCACTGTTGGACTTGACCCAAAACAAATTATTGAGATTCGAAATTTCATTAAAGAGCTTGGAAAAGAACACACCGTATTGCTTTCTTCCCATATTCTCCCGGAAATTGAAGCGACCTGCTCTCGGATTCTCGTCATCAATCACGGACGTCTCGTCGCTGACGGAAATCCGGAATCACTCTGTGAAAATATGGAAGAGCCCCATTTACAGCTGATTTTGCAAGCGCCGCGTGACGAAGCGCTCTCTGCTTTACGAAAGCTGCCTTCCGTAAAGGTAGCAGTCTGCTCCGAACGTCGGGAAAACGGCACTTGCCTTTTCTCGATCGACGAAAAAGAGGACGCCCGCAGAGAAATTTTTTCTCTCTGTAAAGAGCAGGACTGGCCTATTTTGGAGCTTCATTCTCATGAACAGAGTCTGGAGCAAGTCTTTCTGCGCCTGACAAGCGGTGAATATGATGATGGACATCTGCTACCCAAAAATGATCCTTCATCTGTATCTTCTGCGGATGCTTCTGCCGACTCTAAAGAAGGGAGTGATCAAGAATGAAAGCGATTTTCAAAAGGGAACTCAATTCCTATTTTCATTCTCCGATTGCCTATGTCTGTATCGGCGTTTTGTTGGCGCTCTATGGATTTTTTTATTACAACGTCCTGCTTTTGCAGACTTCTACTTATATCTCCAGTGTATACAGCTCTATGTTTCTTTTTAACATGCTGGTCATTCCCATCATTACGATGCGGAGTTTTAGTGAAGAGCGAAAAAATAAAACCGATCAGGCACTTTTAACAGCACCGGTTGGCACTTATGCAATCGCTTTCGGAAAATTTTTAGCAGCATTATTGGTGTTTGCCGTTTCTCTAGCGGGGTCTCTGATTCCCGCGTTCGTAATCGGTATTTTTTCATCGCCTAACTGGGCAATTATCTTCGGTAACGTTCTCGGCACCCTTTTTTATGGCGCCGCCATGATTGCTATCAGTATGTTTCTCTCTTCGCTGACCGAAAATCAGATTGTTGCCGCCATCAGTTCGATGGGGATTGCAGTCTTTTTAATGGTGATCGATCAAATTGGTTCGATTGTCAGCAATCCGGTCGTTACTCAGATTATCAACTGGATTTCCTTTAATACCCGCTATAAAACATTTACTTCCGGCGTCTTTGACCTCTCTTCACTGGTCTTTTTCCTGTCGGTCGCTGCGGCTTTTCTCTTCCTGACGGCACGTCGTCTCGAAGGCCGCCGCTGGAACTAAGGAGGTGTACTCGATGAAAAGTACAAAAGATCCTCAGGAAAAAGCTGTTCAAAAGGCAGCTAAAAAAGCGAAAAAAGAAGCGGTCAAGGCTCAAAAGAAGGCCTTTCACAAGCCTTTAAAAGAGACTTTGCGCTCTCCGAAATTCCGCCACGGCACCGCCGCCAATGTATTTACCGCGGGACTTCTTGTCGTTTTGGTATTGGTGAATGTTTTTGTCAGCATGCTTGTTCAAAAGTATCCCAGCCTCAATTTAGATATGACAACAGGCGAGCTCAATTCTCTAAGCGACACCACAAAAGATGTCGTGAAAAACGTTTCTCAGGAGACCGATATTTATATTTTGGCTTCAGAAGCTCAGGTAAAAGGCGATCAGATTCTTTCAAACTATGGCATCAAATACAGCCAAGTTGCAAATCTCTGTGCCAAAATGGCTGAGATGAATCCTAATATCAAGATTTCGTATAAAGATCTCGATACCGACCCCAGTTTTGCTTCCGGATATTCCAGCGAAAAGCTTTCCGCTGGAGATATCGTTATCAAACCCCCCAGCCGATATCGTCATATCGCTTATACCGACTTATTTAACATCAGCTCTGACTACACCGGTTCTACCGCCATTTATTCTCTGGTTGATTCCACATTAGCAAGTGCAATCAACAACGTAAACGCGAATACTCTTCCCATTGTTGCCTTTGATACAGGCCACCAGGAGCAGCTGGACACTACCGCAATGGGAAAGATCCTTGCGGGCAGCAATTTTGAAACAAAATCTTTTAGCCTTTTAACAGATGCCATTCCAGATAATACTCAATTAATTATCCTCGCGACCCCTTCAAATGATCTGACAGCGGATGAAGTTGAAAAGCTGGAATCTTATCTGAAAGATTCTTCCCGTGCTGTCGACCGCGGCCTTGCGGTGACCTTCTACCCCAATCAATCCGCGATGCCGAATCTGACGGCTCTCCTGAAAGAATGGGGCATTGAGCCGCAGCGCAACTATGTTGCCGAAAGCAATTCGCAAAAATATTTGAGTCAAGACCCGACCTATCTTCTGGCACAGGCGCAAAGCAGTGTAGCGCTTAACAGCAACCATTCCTACAATCTTTTGATTGCTCCTGCGAGCGTTCCTTTTAATCTGCTTTTCTCCGAACAAAATGGAATTAAAACATATTCTCTACTGAAAACTTCCTCTACCTGTTACGCGTTGAGCATGGATCAACAGGCAACCGGTGAGGAGAAAAACGCCCAACAGGCATTCGATATTGCCGTTCTCGCACAGAACACCGTTTCTTCCAATGGAAAAGATTATCACGCAAATGTGGTAGCTCTGGGCAGCTCGCCTTTCTTTGTGGATGGTATTGTCAACTCCAGTACCTTTAATAATTCGACCTGGACTGCTGATCTTGCGCGCTACATGACCGGCAGCAACGACAGCGGCACGATCCCCACAAAATCCGTGCAAACGAACACCATGGATATTTCGATTCCCGCCGGCGCAATTAATTTCTTGGGAGTCGGTGTCTTTACCTTCCTGATTCCAATGTGCTTTGCAGTCGCCGGAATTGTGGTTTACCGCAAGAGGAGGCGTCTATAAGTGAAATCCTCCCCAAAAAGCAAATTTGTGATTCTGGGAATTTGGGCGGTGGCTTTGATTGCTGTAATCGCCGCTCTAAATTTTTCAGAGAACAGTCCGGGCAGTTCTGCTTCCTCCTCTGTTTCCACAACCGAGATTTCGCTTTTGAATCAAGGACTTACCAATCTAACGCAGATAGAAGTACAAAATTCCAACAGCAGCTATACGTTAGTCCGTGACGAATCAGCAACCGAAGCAGCACAGTCCTCGTCTTCCGGCGGCAGCACCGATCCTGTCTTTACAATCAAAGAGCTTGCCGGTTATAGCCTTGATTCTACCGCTGTAAAAGCAGCGGCACAAAATGGCTGTGCGCTCTCCGCCTCTAAAGCGATTGATATATCTTCCGGCTCTTCGGGCACTTCCGGATTTGGTCTGGAAAATCCGCAGGCAACCATGAAAATGACTTATGAGGACGGATCAAGCGCCACTCTTCTGATCGGCGGGCAGCCACCGCTTTCGGAATCCAGCCGATATGTACAGCTTGAGGGCAGCGATACTATTTATATTGCCGGAATCGAAGACGCTATTCTCGGGGATAAAGCGATCTTCCTTTCAAAACAGCTTACAAATCTTACTTCTTCATCAAGTTCCGTCTCCGTCCAAAAGCTAAGTCTTAAAAACAAAAACAGCACGATTGAAATTCTGCCTACTTCCTCCGGAGACGGTTACACCGTCAATGGACAGCCAGGCGATCATGACAAAATCGCCGCACTCGGCAATCAACTGGGCGATACTTCCGCTGTCAGCGTTACCTTAATGAATCCCACAAAAGATCAGCTAAAAAGCTATGGCCTTGATTCCCCTTCCTCCGTCGTTTCCTTTACAATTAACGGCGAAAGTCACACCTTCAAAATCGGGAATCTCGCCGACAGCCGCTATGCTTTGATGATAGACGACCGACCGGTTATCTATCAGCTTTCTGCTAGCGGCGCTTCTTGGATTAACGCTTCTGCTTTGACCTATCGGCAGCTAAATCCGATTTCTCAAAAGCAAGAAAACACCGCTTCTTTAAAAGCGGAAGAAAACGGCGCTGTTTATAATTTTTCTACAGTCCGTGAAATTGATGAAAACAGCTCTACGGAAGATAATTCCACTTATAAGTACACCTATTCTTTAAATGGAACCACACTTTCAAGCAGTGACAATTATCTTTCTTTCTGGAGCAGCTTTCAGAATCTAAAAATCACAGGCGAAGGATCGGCTGTTTCTGGAACACCGGAATGGACTTTTACCCTAACCGGATATGACGGTAGCAAAACCATTTATACCTTTTATAAAGTTTCCGATCTACAGGAAACAATTGCAATAAACGGCACTGTTTTTGGAAACTTAGACCGTTCTGATTTTACCCCTGTAATCGAAGCGCTTACCTCCTGCAAATAAAAAAGGCACTCTCCTAGTTGTGATCAATAGGAGAGTGCCTTTTTATTTATTCTGTTTTTTTATTTATAAACTTTGCACGGAATTTTCCATACATAATAGTTTGTTCAGAATAAAGTCCTGTATAGCCGGACAGCATGTACGAAATTGCACATGCAAGGAAGAAATACGGCGCGGTATCATATCCAAAAAGAGAACAGCTTAAAAACAAAGCTGTAATTGGGCAGTTGACTACGCCGCAAAATAGGCAAACTAGACCGACTGCTGCACCAATTCCCGGATCAATCCCTAAAAGGCCGCCCATCCAGCATCCGAAGGTGGCACCAATATAGAAACTTGGCACAATTTCGCCGCCTTTAAATCCTGCGCCTAAGGTGAGCCCTGTCAGAATAATTTTTAATAGAAACGCTTCCGGTCTGGCCTCGCCGCCGATCGCACGTTCAATAATATCTCCGCCGGCTCCCTCGTAATCATGTACGCCCGTCAAAAGTGTCACCAAAATGACAAGAACTCCTCCGACTGCTACTCGGATATACGGATTCGGAAAAAAACGCTGATAAAGCTTTCCAAAGAGACGAAGCATTCTGCAAAATATGATTGCGACCAAAGCACAGAGTCCTGCAAGAACCGCAATCTGCAACGCCGGAAGCAGACTTATCCCCTCCTCCGATGCTTTCAGTACAAAATGAGTTGGAATCGCACCAAAACTCTGCGCAATTCCAGACGCCAGCAAGCAGGAAATGCAAACTGGAACCAATGCCGAATAATACATCACACCAACACTGGTTATTTCCAGCGCAAAAACAGCCGCAACTACCGGCATTCCAAATAGCGCTGAAAAAACAGAGCCCATTCCGCACAT
>ENA-UOOK01004396-UOOK01004396.1-fermentation-metagenome-genome-assembly--contig:-NODE-4396-length-15149-cov-49.588711_pt1 | contig 15149 bp, 14 predicted proteins | sample MGYA00245777_ERZ724023 | MGnify/ENA primary metagenome ERZ724023 (study PRJEB28704, sample SAMN03018312) | fermentation metagenome | biome: anthropogenic terrestrial biome; feature: soil...
AGCAATTATCTTATATCCGTTTTTATCTGTATAATACTCTTTCTTAACTCGAATCCCACTCGTTATCTCCTTGCATATATCGCTTAACGCTATAAGGGAATGGTTCTGTAATAATCGCTGTATTTTAAATTGCTGTACTACATAATCATAAGAAATTCGCTTTCCATCCATTTTATCTGGGGTAATAAACATGCAATTCACTTAACTCACCATCGTTCTATAACATAATTTCCCCTTACATTTGCTTTCCTTACAAAAATAATATTACTATTTTCAGGAAAAGTCAATAATTTTGTTTCCAATTCTCTAAAAATAAAACAAGAAGCACATACCTACTAGGGTATATGCTCCTTATCAATTCATATCTTTTTTGATATAATTATCTATTTTAATCAATAAAAGCAACATCTACATCCTCATCATAAAAGTTTTTATATTTTTCAGCAATACGTTCATCTAGTTCTGCAATATAACCTTCTACATCTTCTTCCTCAAAACTCGTACCGTATTCACTTTGACTGTAACTTCCTGGTTCTAAACTTGTATCGTAATCATAGTCGCTTGGACAAAACTTCATTCTATAAATAGAATCACCTGTATCAAATATACCGAAAGAGATAACTGTACCTCGTTCTGTTTCCATACTTTCATAAAAATAAATGTACCCATCCATTTCTCTATTTTCCAATAAATACTCAACAAGTTCAGTATAATTAATTATTAATTTTTTCATATTTCATCATCCTCCCATATTAAATTTAAGATTATAAAATGATTTTAATTGAGAGTTCATAAAATAATTGTGGTCTCTTATGAACTCTCAGTTTATTTATCACAATTGCTATGCCCCCAAATTATATGGACATGAATACGCTACCGTTTCTAAATCAATATCCTTAGGATTAAAAACAAGTGCATGTTTTCTCCAAAACTCTAGCATTTTCTGCCTTTCTAATTCATCTTTTATATTTCTGTCTTCGGGTTCTTTAATTAAATATTCTCCTGGAAACATTGTTACCAGATAATATTCATTATCCTTTTGATAACTTCTATTTAAAATGAATACGCATTTATTTATTAGTTTCTTTCCAGAGAGTCGCAGAGGCAATACAGCAAATGGTTATAGCTCATTAAAATCAGCTATAAAGTTTAAATCCTCAAAAATAAGCATTTTAAAACTTTTCCCTTTTTTTATCGTTATAATAATGAGAGAAGGTGATAGATATATGGAAGATGAGGCACTTATAAGAGAAATTTTATCAGGCAGTAAAAGTGCCATGGAATTACTTGTCAAAAAATATTATAACATTGTATTTTCCTACATATACAGATATTCAGGGAATTATCATCTATCCTATGATTTAACCCAGGAAACTTTTATTAAAATGATTAAAGCAATAAGGACATTCAAAATATCTGATGGAAAATTTAAAAGCTATATTTTGAAAATAGCTGTAAACACATGTAAAGATTATTATAAAAGCAACTATTATAAAAACGTTGGAAAAAACTTTGAAGAATTTGATGATGAAAAAATATCTGGTGAAAATGTCTCTGATTTTTTTGAATATAAGGAAGATAGGCAAAAGGTAAAAAAGGCAATTTTAAACCTTCCCGATTTTCAAAGGGAAGCAATATTACTAAAGTTTTATTATGATATGAAAATCTCAGAGATAGCGGATATAACAAATGCTAATGAATCTACGGTAAAATCAAGAATATATCAAGGCCTTGAAAAGGTAAGGAAAGAAATAGAAGGGGGTGAAAAACTTGATAAAAGAAGAAAAGAAATTTGATATAGAGGAAATGGATCTGCCTGAGGGAATGACCACTGATTACCTTTCAGATCTCTTTTCTAAATATACAGTTAATATGCCAGATGAATGTGAGATTGAAAGGGTAATAAATAGCTTAAGTGAATATATTCCTCAGAAAACAAAATGGTACGAAAAATTATATAAGAATTTTAAGTATTTTATTGAAAGATGGAATATAAGCTTGTATTCTATAAGCCATGCCTATTGGATTTTCACCTTATGTCTTTACATTTTTGGATTTTATATAGTTTATAGTAATGGAGTAAATCCCTATATAACCATTATGCTCATCTCACCTCTTCCATTTGTTTTAGGTATATTAGAAGTTATAAAGGGAAGAGAAGAAGGAGTTTTAGAGCTTGAAATGTCCTGCAGGATATCAAACAGAGAAATGGTATTTTCAAAGCTAACTTTAGCAGGTATTTATAACATTATTCTTAACACACTGCTGTCAATAATGTTAATAAATATAAATGAAAATGTGGATATATTAAAAGTTACAATGGTATGTCTTACTCCATTTACATTTGTATCTGCAGTATCCCTTTATATATGTTCAAAAACCAGAGGATATTATTCATGCATGGCCTGTATTTTTATATGGATAGCCATATCCTTCTCAATAAGTATGTCCCCTAAGTATATTAATAGATTTTTTTCAATAGACTTTTTTCAGTATCTTTTAATTTTAATCTCAGGAGTACTTCTTTTAATATTTAATACTAAAAAGTTTTTAAAAACCAATGTCTTAGAAAAGGAAGTGAATTAAATGAAGCTTGAAATAAGAAATGTTACAAAAAAATATGGTAAGTTTTGTGCTGTTAAAAATTTTTCCTATGAATTTACAGAAGGGGTATATGGCCTTTTAGGTCCAAACGGTGCAGGAAAGACAACCATTATTAGGATTCTTGCTGATGTTTTAAATCCTACAGATGGCTCAGTAATGCTTAATGGAGAAGATATTAAAGACATGGACTATAGGTATAGGAATTTAATTGGATATCTTCCTCAGGATTTTGGAGTTTATAAAAACTTTACTGCTCACAGATTTTTAATGTACATTGCTGCACTTAAAGGGCTTAGTAAAACTGAATCCCAAAAACGAATTGAAGAGCTTCTTGAAATTACAAATTTAAAAGAATACAGCAATGTAAAAACAGGGACCTTTTCTGGCGGAATGAAAAGGAGGCTTGGAATAGCTCAAGCACTGTTAAATGACCCCAAAATACTTATAATGGACGAACCTACTGCAGGACTTGATCCAAAGGAAAGGGTTCGATTTAGAAATTTACTTTCGGAAATTTCTAAGGATAAAATAGTCATTTTATCCACACATATTGTCTCTGATATTGAATATATTTCAAAAGAAATTGTACTTATAAAAAAAGGTGAAATTTTAAAAACAGGAAGCAGTGAAAGCTTAACCAATGAGATTAAGGGAAAGGTTTGGAAAGTGCTTACTGATGAAAATGGCTTAAAAACTATTGAAGAAAGATTTACTGTAGGTAATATATTTAGAAATGGCAATAAGATTGAAACAAGAATAATTTCTGAAAATAGGCCTGATGATAGTGCAGAAGCTGAAATTCCTACGATGGAAGATGTTTTTCTATATTATTTCGATGAATTATCTGAATAGGAAGTGATATTATGGAACTTTTAAAGGACGAGCTGTATAAGATATTTTCTAAAAAATTAATTTATGCTGCTATAATTATTTTAATAATATACAGCCTTTTTACGATGCATGAAGTTGGAGATTTGCATATTGTAAAAGGAGCTTATAATAAATATTTCGAAGGCTATGAAGGAAAAATTGATAGTGAAAAAATTGAAAGAGCAAAAAAGTTTGGAAAAGATATAGAAAATATGGATTTTAGAGAGAATAGAGAGGAGTTTTTTGGAAAAAGCCTATATCACATTGAGGTCTTGAATATAGAAAACCACAAAGAAAATTATTCTAACTGGATTTCGAAATCAGAAGAAAGTTTAAGTAAGCTTGAACCAAATTCTTATAAATATAAAGTAGAAAAATTAGAGTATGAAACCCTTAAAAAGACAGGGTATAAAGATTCTATTTATTATACTGCAGGATGGGATGAAATTTTAGAATCAAATAGTTATATTGTTTTTTTATTTATAGGAATCCTTATAATACTTGGCGTATCCCCTGTTTTCAGTGAAGAATATAATTCAAAAATGGACAACATAATTTTAAGCAGCAGGCATGGAAAGGGTAAGCTTATTCTATCTAAAATTACAGCAGTATTAATATATTGTATTTTTGTTGTACTTATTTTTTCACTTTTCGAATTAATAACTTATGGAACTTTATACGGATTTAAGGGATACAATGTCCCCTTAAAAAATTTACAGCGTTTATATGATTGTACTCCATTTGATATGCCAGTAATAAAATTTTACCTTATACAAAGAATTTTTATTCTTCTTGGCTCCTTTGCCTTTGGGCTGTTTGTCCTCATTATGTCAAGTTTATGTAAAAACTATTTAGTACCTGCGTTTATATCAGGAATGGTATTTTTAGTTCCCTATGTCAGCGACACTTTTAATTTTCCAGTAAGAAAGATATTCGCTGTTACCTATACTGATTTAATTAGGCTTGATGGATTTGGACAAGGCATTGATATAATAAACTTTTTAGGAAATCCAATGCTTTATCATAATTTTTTATTGATTTTTATACCCGTACTATATGCTGTGTCAATTTCACTTATTTACTTTTTATCTATAAGGCATCAGGTGAGTTAAATGGAAATTATAAAAGATGAATTATATAAATTGTTTTCAAACATAGTTTTATACCCTGTTGTACTAATTTTTACTGCTGCCTATGCTTATACAACAAATTCCTATTATATGAACAACAAAACCATATCCTTTGAAAGAATGATAAGTTTTCCCTACAAAGCAGGAAGCGTTTTTATTGGTGCTCTTATAATTTTAATGCTCTCAAATGTTTTCACAGGTGAATATAATATGCATACAGATTCAATAATATTGTGTACTAAAAATGGCAGAAAAAATATTGTTACCTGTAAAATAATATCAAGTATTATTTTTATAGTGATTTTAAATACATTTTTTTATGTTTTTAACTTTATTATAAACTGCAAATATGCAGGCATTGATGGCTATATGTACCCCATACAAAAGCTTATATCTTATAAATCATCACCCTACAATTTTACATGCCTTCAGTACTATATAATAGAATATTTTATAAGTACTTTGGCAAGTATTGCCTTTGCAATTTTTATACTATTTCTTTCTGTAATAAACAAATCTATTTTAAGTGTCCTTTTTACAGGAAGCCTGGTTTTTATTATCCCCTATTTTATACATGATATTCCATTAAGCTCTATTAAAAAATTAGATATAACATGGATTATGAAAAACTTATTTTATACCGATTTCATGAGGGTGAGAAATTTATTTAACAGGCTAAGAATTTATAATATATTTGGAGTAAATATTGAACATAAAAATATTATTTATATTTTTATGGCTTTTGTCTCAGCTGTATTTTTATATGCTATTTATGATAGATTTAAAAAACTTGAGGTAAGTTAGTTTATCTGATGGCTGCCATTGGATAAGATGATTCTTAGACTCAGGTGGAGCTTTGAAATATTTAGAAAACATTCATGGCATTTTATATTTTATTTACTATATTGCCCTCCAATATTATCAGCTGCAATTATTGCATCATAAAGGCTGTCAGCTGTAACATCAAAAGGCATGTTGTGTATGTTTTCCCCCGAGTCAATGGCTGCCTTTGCAACTTTTCTTATTTTTTCCTCATTTACTTCCTTAATACCTATCTGCTCTAAAGTTATTGGAAGACCAACTTTTAAGCAAAAATTAAGTACTTCTTCAATTTCCTGTACAGGGCAATCTTCAAGAACAAGCTGAACCAATGTTCCAAAAGCAACTAATTCACCATGCATTGTCTTTTTACATTCATCTAAAACCGTAAATCCATTGTTTACTGCATGAGCTGCTGCAAGTCCTCCATTATCCACTCCAATGCCGCTTAAGTAAATTGCTGCTTCAACTACTTTTTCTACTGCAGGGGTTAAAGCTCCTTTTTCTACTGCAAGCTTTGCTTTATAGCCATAATCAATAATAGTTTCATAGCAAAGTTTTGCCGCAGTATATCCTGCCATTGATATCTCTCCGCCTACAAGGTTTAGTGAATTTGATCTAACACATGCCCTAGCCTCAAAATATGTTGATAGGGCATCTCCCATTCTAGCAATTAAAAATTTCACAGGAGCTTTTGCAATAATTTCAGTATCAACAATTACAACATCAGGACTTTTAGGAAAATATATATATTTGCTAAAATCTCCTTCATTAGAATACATAACTGATAGTGCAGTACATGGTGCATCTGTGGAAGCTATCGTTGGAATTATAACAACAGGGAGATTTTCAAAGTAAGCTACAGCCTTTGCTGTATCTATACTTCTGCCTCCACCCAGCCCAACTATTACATTGCTGTTATTTTTTCTTACAGCTTCCCTTATTCTATTTATCTCATCCATAGAGCACTGCCCGCTGAATAGTTCAAAAACAAGCTTGCAGCTGCTTCCCTTGAAGCTTTTTTCAATTTTTTCTTTTGCCTCATTTAGAGCAGATTTATTTGAAATTATATAATATGAATCTCCAAGCATTGAGGTTTGCTCTTTCATATGAAGTAGTGCATCCCTACCCTGAACGTACCTTGATGGTGTTCTCATTACCTTTACCATAAATATCCTCCCCATTGAAGCTTAAATTTTAATTTTTTACTCTCAAATATTTTCACAGGTGAATATAATATGCATATAAACTCAATAATATTGTATATTAAAAATGGTAGAAAAAACATCGTTACCTATAAAAAAATATCAAGTATTATTTTTATAGTAATTTGAAATCCCTTAAAAATCAATGGACTATCGTCTTAAAAAAAATATTAGGTCTAAACTTATGATATTTTTCTTAGCACTTGATTTTTCTTTCGTTGTCTGGTAGAATTATAGGAAATTTATAAAGGCTGTGAATGGAAGCAGTAAGATATTGATTATTTTAAGAGAGCTGCATTTTGGTGAAAAGCAGTAATAATCATTTTCTGAACTCGTCCTTGAGTTGCTAAAGCGAATTTAAGTAGTTTTAGCCGGAATTATCCGTTAAAATTAAAAGTGGATAGCATAGTGCTATCAATTAGAGTGGTACCACGGAAACCCTTTCGTCTCTTTCAGACGAAGGGCTTTTTTTATTTGATTTGAATACTTTAACAAAGTAATATAATCATTTGTTATAAATTTAAAAAGGAGGAGTAACATGGCTAGAGAATATAACCCAAAAGAAATTGAAAAGAAATGGCAGGATATATGGGATAAGGAGGAACCTTTTAAAGCTGAAATTGATAGATCAAAACCAAAATATTATACTTTAGTTGAATTCCCATATCCCTCAGGCGAAGGCCTTCATGTAGGTCATCCAAGACCTTATACTGCTATGGACATAATAGCGAGAAAAAGAAGAATGGAAGGTTACAATGTTTTATTTGCAATGGGATGGGATGCCTTTGGTCTTCCAACAGAAAATTATGCAATTAAAAATAAAATCCATCCAAAAATAGTAACAGAAAAAAATGTAGCAAGGTTTAAAGCTCAGCTTAAATCTCTTGGATATTCCTTTGATTGGTCAAGAGAAATAAATACTACTGATCCGGAGTACTATAAATGGACACAGTGGATATTCTTAAAGCTTTTTGAAAAGGGTCTTGCATATAAAGCTGAAATGCCTATAAACTGGTGTACCCAGTGTAAAGTCGGGCTCGCCAATGAGGAAGTTGTAAATGGTGTGTGCGAAAGATGCGGAGGACAGGTTGTAAGAAAGGTTAAAAAGCAGTGGATGCTGAAAATAACTGACTACGCTGAAAAACTTTTAAATGATCTTGATAAGGTTGATTATACTGAAAAGATAAAAACTCAGCAGCGAAACTGGATAGGACGATCTGAAGGTGCCGAGGTTGATTTTAAAATTAAGGGAACTGATGAATGTTTAAGGGTATTTACAACCCGTCCTGACACTTTATTTGGCGCCACATATATGGTTGTATCTCCAGAGCATCCCATAATTGATAAATACAAAGATAAAATTAAAAATTATGAGGAAATTCAAAAATATAAACAAGAAGCAAGTAAAAAATCTGATTTTGAAAGAACAGAACTAGTAAAAGAAAAAACTGGCGTAGAACTTAAAGGCCTTAAAGCAATAAACCCTGTAAGCCAAAAGGAAATACCTATATGGATATCTGATTATGTTCTTATGTCCTATGGAACAGGTGCAATTATGGCAGTTCCAGCTCATGATGAAAGGGACTGGGAGTTTGCAAAAAAATTCAATCTTCCAATTATCGAGGTTGTAAAGGGCGGAAACGTTAATGAAGCAGCATTTACTGATACTGAATCAGGAATTCTTGTTAACTCAGATTTTTTAAATGGAATGGAAGTAAGTGATGCTAAAAAGAAAATGATTGCATGGCTTGAGGAAAAAGGCATAGGAAAGAAAAAAGTAAACTACAAGTTAAGGGACTGGGTATTCTCCCGTCAAAGATACTGGGGAGAGCCAATTCCACTTGTTTACTGTGAAAAATGCGGATGGGTTCCAGTGCCTGAAAGTGAGCTTCCTGTAACTCTTCCTGATGTAGAAAACTATATGCCAACGGATACTGGAGAATCGCCTCTATCAAATATTAAAGATTGGGTTGAAACTACATGTCCAAAATGCGGCGGAAAAGCTACAAGGGAAACTGACACTATGCCCCAGTGGGCAGGCTCATCCTGGTACTTTTTAAGATTTACTGACCCTCACAATAATAAGGCTTTTGCATCAAAAGAGGCAATAGATTACTGGATGCCGGTCGATTGGTACAACGGCGGAATGGAACACACTACTTTGCATCTTTTATACTCAAGATTCTGGCACAAGTTCCTTTATGATATAGGCTGTGTTTCAATGCCTGAACCTTATGTAAAGAGAACTTCCCATGGAATGATTTTAGGCAAAAATAATGAAAAGATGTCAAAGTCAAGGGGGAATGTAATAAATCCTGATGATATAGTAAATGAATTTGGTGCTGATACTCTTAGAACCTATGAAATGTTTATAGGAGCTTTTGATCAAAGCGCTCCATGGTCGCAGCAAGGTGTAAAAGGATGCAGAAGATTCTTGGATAGAGTGTGGAGACTTATGGATATCGTTGTAGATGGTGATTCATATTCAAATGAACTTGAAACTAAGATGCATCAAACCATTAAAAAGGTTAGCCTTGATTTTGAGCAAATGAAATTCAATACTGCCATAGCTGCAATGATGTCCCTTGTAAATGATTTTTATGCTGTTCAAAAGATAAACAAAGCAGAATTAAAAACCTTCCTAATTCTTTTAAATCCTGTAGCACCTCATATAACTGAAGAAATGTGGCAGGAACTTGGATTTGAAGGAAGGCTTTACAATCAAAAGTGGCCAAAATGGATTGAAGAAAAGACTGTTGAAAACACAGTTGAAATTGCCATTCAAATAAATGGAAAGGTTAGGTCAACAGTAAGCATTTCCATTGATGATGATAAAGCCACTGTAAAAGAAAAGGTTATGTCTAATGAAGTTATTAAGAAAAATATTGAAGGCAAAAGTATTGTAAAGGAAATATACATCCCAGGAAAGATTTATAACATTGTTGTAAAATAATAAGTTAAAGGCAGTTCACAAATACTTAATGCATATCAGCAAAATTTGTGAACTGCCCTTTTTAATTTAATATTTATCTATTTTTGATAGGGGCTGTTGCAAAATAGCCCCCATTCACTTTGGTCTTCACTTCGATACTCTAAGGTAAAAGGCACCAGACAAGCTGTAGGGAACGGTCTTGACCGTTCCGACCCCCCAAATTTTGATAGTCCAATTACGATTTATAGTATTTTTCATTCTTTTGACACTATAACAAGAATAATGACAATACAAATACTGTTGCTATTGTTACAAGTCCTTGTATTAATGTTGCTACTGTTTGAGTCTTATAAGCTGTTTTTACATCCATACCACTAAACTGTGTAACAACCCAGAAGTAGCTGTCATTTGCATGAGAAACTGTCATTGCTCCTGCTCCTATTGCCATAACTGTTAGTACTTTCCCCATTTCACTGTTAAGTCCAAGCACAGGAAGAAGCGGATAAAGCAATGCTGATGTCGTAACTATTGCAACTGTGGATGAACCCTGTGCAGTTTTTAATGCTGCTGCTATTATAAATGGCAAAAATATTCCAAGGCTTAAGCCGCTTAAACTTTGCCCTATATAATCTCCAACTTTAATCTCTTTAATTACATTCCCAAAAGCACCGCCAGCAGCAGTTACAACTAAAATTGTAGCTGCATCTTTTAAAGACTCTCCAATCCATCCGTTTAATGTTTCACTATCAAACTTAGGAAGAAGTAAAAATGAAAATGCAACTCCAACCAAAAGAGCATTTACAGGTGTTCCAAAGAAATTACATATTGTTTTAAAAGCTCCTTCTCCAAAAGGATGGGATGGAAAACTTGCAATAGAACCTAAAGCCATTAAAATAATTGGAATTACAATTGGTGCAAAGGATTTCCATGCTGATGGGAGCTTCCCATGCTTTTCTAATTCCTCCTCATAGGTTAATCCATCATCATCTTCTTCAAACTTACTCTTATATTTTGGTCCAACTTTATTGGCAAATATATTCCCTGCAATAGCACCTGGAATAGCAACAATCAGTCCAATTAAAATAACAGGGAGCAAATTATCAAGTTTTAAATTTGCTGCAGCAGCTATAGGACCGGGTGTTGGTGGAACAAGGGTATGAGTTGCATAAAGTCCTGTAGATAATGCTATAGCCATTGCAACCATTGAAGTTTTTGTTTTCTTTGCAAGAGTTCTATTAAGTGATGAAAGTATTACGAATCCAGAATCGCAAAATACCGGTATTGAAACTATGTATCCTATTATACTCATTGCAACAGTAGGTCTTTTTTCCCCAACGAGTTTAAGTACAACCTCTGCCATCTTAAGTGCTGCCCCTGATTTTTCAAGTATTGTTCCTATTATACATCCTGAAACGATAACTATACCAATACTTGTTAGAGTGCCGCCAAAGCCCTTATTAATGAATTCTGCCACTTTAAGTGCAGGAACTTTCGCCATAAAGGCAAGTGCATAACAGGCAATAATTAATGCTAAAAACGGATGAAGTTTTAATTTTGATGTGGCAAATACGATAAATATAATTGAAATTAAAAGCGCCACAACAAGCATAGGACCTGAAGCCATAATATAACCCCCTCATAATTTTTTTATTATAAACTATGCTTTAAATAATGCTGACTTTATCTATGACTTATTTCAAATTAATTTTAAGAGCCCTCATTATTCTTTCAGCTGTGTCTTCTAAAAGCATACTCCCATTTTCCATAGCCTCATTTAAACTCATTGGTCTGTCTACAATAGAAAATATACTTTTAAATCCTTTATTATAAAGAGTATTTGCATCCTTTCCTATTCCACCTGCAATTGCAATTACAGGAACACCATATTTAGATGCAACCTGAACTACACCATAGGGTGTTTTCCCAAAGGCTGTCTGAAAATCAATCATGCCCTCACCTGTAATAACAAGATCTGCATCCTTTATTTTCTTTTCAAGCCCAGTAGTTTCAATAACAATTTCTACACCCCTTTTAAGCTCTGCATTCAGAAATACTAAAAGTCCTGCTCCAAGGCCCCCTGCTGCCCCTGCCCCTTCGTAATTTATAATCTTTTTTCCTAAAGTTTTTTCAATCATTTCTCCATAATGTCTTAAATTATTATCAAGAATTTTAACATCTTTAGGTGAAGCACCCTTTTGGGGACCAAACACAAAAGAGGCGCCTCTTTCTCCGCAAAGAGGATTATCCACATCACAAGCTGCGGAGATATTACATTCATAAATTCTTTTATCAATTTTAGATAAATCTATTTTATAAAGCTTATATAGAGATCCTCCGCCAAATCCAATATCTTTCCCATCTCTATCAGTAAATTCAACGCCAAGTGCTTTTGCCATGCCCTCTCCCCCATCATTTGTAGCACTGCCACCAATTCCAATTATTATATTTCTACATCCTCTGTTTAATGCATCCAAAATAAGTTCCCCTGTACCATAAGTCGTTGTTTTTAAAGGATTTCTTTCATCCTCCCTTAAAAGTGGAAGTCCTGATGCTGCTGCCATTTCAATAACAGCAGTTTTATTATCTCCAAGTATGCCATAAAAAGCTTTAATCCTTCTTAAAAGAGGGTCTGAAACAAAAGTTTCTATTATCTTCCCCCCTGTTGCATCAACTAAAGACTGTACTGTGCCCTCCCCTCCATCTGCCATAGGAGCTTTTATAACTTCAATCTTTTCATCAACTTTTTTTATTCCCCTTTCTATTGCCTCTGCAACTTCCATTGCAGTCAAACTTCCTTTAAATGAATCTGGTGCCACAACAATTTTCATATTTATGCCTCCAAAAGATCAGAATTATCTTAAAACTCATTATAATTATTTTACAATTTAGTGCATTATGCAGCAATATACAATAACTATAAACATTTTCATATATTTGCACATTATTTTGTGCACCGTATACAAAAGTATAGTAATTTAACTAAAAGCAACTTAAATCTATATTGAATTATTATTATTTTCAACAGTCTGATATTTTAAAATTAAAGCTATATAAATTTTCATGCAATTAACAGTATCAAAAATATCAATAGAGTACTTTTCTTTAAATTTATTTAATCTATACAAAATAGTATTTCTATGAACATACATTTTTGAAGCAGTTTCTTTTATACTCATATTGCATTCGAAATATGTCTTAATTGTATTAAGCATTTCCTCATTTTCTTTATAGTGTTCAAATATATCTTTAAAGCTTTCCATATAATCATTTTTGCTTTCCCTAGCTGCAGATTCCAAAAGCATATGCAGTTTATAATCCTCAGCAAAATAAATTCTTTTTTCAGGGTTTATCTTTTTACCAATTTCAATAGCTTTGTCTGCCATTAAGTATGATTTATTATAATCCATGTACCCTTTACAATTACATCCAATCCCCATATAAACTTCAATTTTAAAATCATTTCTTAAAGTATTTTGTAGTTTAATACAAAAATTTAATATATCAGTTTTTGTACTCTTAAATATTACAAACTTATCATCATGCATATTAAAAGCAATTTCATTATTATCTAAAAGTAAGTTTATTCTATCATCTACCTGCTGCTTAAAATTCTGTATCATAACTTCGCTTTCATCCTCATAATAATTTATTATTGGAGTAAAACCACATATATCAAGCTTTATAACAGTCCTCTCAATGTTAACATCAAAGTTCATAACTTTTGCCCTTGAATCTATAACATTTATATCCTCAACATCATGTTCTTTTAAAAGTTCCCTTGCAAAACTTCTAATAGACCTGCCCTTTAAGTACTCAAACTTTCTTCTTTCAATTTCCTGTACCATGAGCTCTACCAGTTCCTTTACAATAAGGGCATACCCTTTTACATCTTCAACTTTTCCTGTAATTCCAACCACACATTCAACTTCATTTTCATAATATACTGGTATATTTACTCCTGTTTTGCATCCCTTATAAATTTCAATATTTTCATTATTTACAGTAATTTCTTCTTTCTTCTCTGCTGCAATTTTCCCTGCCTCATGAATACTCCCTATTCTTTTTTTATCACCAGAAGCAATAATTACCCCTTTTTTATCTATTATGTTAATATTTTTTCCCAATATACTTATAAGCCTGTTTACAATTGACTGTGCTTCCCTCTCATCTATAACCAACCCTTCCCCCTCCTTTTATCCTTTTTGTCCTTTTTGGGACATATAACAATCGTTCTCCGTCGTTATAATTAGCCTATTTACCCTTTAAAAGCTAGCCTTTTACCCCATTTGCATTACATTTTCCCCAGATAGCCGCTAATTTTCCCTTAATTAATGTTTTAACTTTATAGCTTTTTTATTTTGATAGCTTGTACACTTTAATAATAAGTATAACAAATAATCCCTCTTTTAAAAACGAAATGGGTTTTATAAAAATCTTCTCTATTTTTTAATAGAGTAGTATAAATACCCCCTCAAGCTGCAGCTGCATGTTCTGTAATAAATTTGTTTATTATATCCCCATACCTTTCATCTTTTGATATAATATCTACTCCAATACAGCAAAGTTTTGATACTCTTGATTGAGTAATATTCCCAAAAAATTTGCATATGTCGCTACACCTGTAGTTACAAAGGCTTCTCATTAAAAGTGCAGCTAATGCCCTTGCGATCTTAGTATTCCTGCTGTTTTTTATATGCAGCATTACTTCATTTATCCCAGTTTCCTCTGCAATAAATTTTGCTATATCCTTCGGATCAAAGTCCCTTACTATTATCTTTCTTTCGCTTTTGTACTCTGTTTTTTCATCTTTAAATTCCAAAATATAATGGAATACAATTCCCTTATATTAATTAGTCAAAAAGATTTTATTATTGCACCAGAAAAAATAACTCTCGATGAGCTTATAGAAGTGCATAAAAATATAAAGTTATGTTTAGATTTGGAAGGTGTTCCCTTTCCTCAAGCCGATAGATTTGTACGTATTATTGACCTTTTAGGATTATTATACGAAAAAGATTTAACAAGAGAAGAAATCACGCAAAACTATGATTTTGATGAGAGGCAAACTAATTACCATACTGATGCTGGAAGATATTTAGGTCTCATAAAGAAGTATAAAGATTCTGAAACAAAAGAAATTGCCTATACATTAACATCCGACGCCAGAATTATCATGGGAAGAAAGTACAAAGCAAAGTACCTATCCTTTGTAGAAAAAATATTGAAACATGAAGTCTTTTATAAAGTATTCGAAATTACATTACAGGAAGGTAAAGTTCCAGACAAAAACAAAATAATAGAGGTTATGTTAGATTGTAGATTAAATGAGCGGTATAACATAAACACCATAGATAGACGATCCGTTACTGTCCGATGGTGGATTAACTGGATTGTTAGTCTTATACATTAAGCTGCTTTTATCGAGATAAATACTGTCTTTTTATTAATAACTATGAATAAGCTATAAAATTCATGGGACTAATGGTGAAATAAAGCTTGTTCAATATGTTCGTAGGATATTGACCTAAACAGACTCCCTTCTGTTTAAAATGCTAATCTTAAAGAAAACAAAAGACTTAATCCAAGTAA